>WLWD01001607.1_pt1 | contig 71278 bp, 39 predicted proteins | sample 6712731 | NCBI WGS metagenome assembly WLWD01 (sample SAMN12718690, study PRJNA576275) | sponge metagenome | isolation source: marine sponge | host: Mycale hentscheli | place: New Zealand: South Island, Marlborough, Capsize Point | collected 2014-11-01
TACCAATATTAATACTTTTGTTTGTATTGAGTCTAACAATTATTTTTGTTATTAATAGGAAATTTTTTCTCTTTTTAACAGCCAATATTTTTAATTATCACCACGGAGAGTTCGACCTCAGTTGACCCCTGAAGAGGACTTTGGCAAGAAGTCGAAATTTCGGGTTAAGTTATAATTAAAAATATTAGCTGTAAAAAGGGAAAAAATGTCCTATTATTATAATTATTTCAGCCGAGAATGACTGAATTATTAGTCTGATATAATATGGCCAATAAATTTGTAGTGAGCGGAATATATTCTTTTTGCATTGAACTATTGTTGTGCCGTGGCGTAGGAAGTGGGTGGGGGCTCTGGGGGATGGTGCCCCCATAATTTTTTGGCACAATTTAAAAAATGTGATTTCATGCACGAACACCAGCAAACCACAAAACACATGCCCTTGGATCCCACCCATATATAAACATATTCCTACATTACTGTTGTGTATAATATGAAGTTTCTAATGGAAAGAATACGGCCTGCTAAGTTTTTGTTCTAAACAAGTGGTGATGTAACATACTTCAAAGGTTGAAGTTCTACAAGTGTACTACATGTATTTAAGAAATGAGTGAAAACTGAATTATTTGTACGTGCCTATTGACTGTCACAGATTATGACAGAGTGCTGCAACCAGTGCAAACAGAGTGGTGTATGTTTCACGGTGCTTTTGCACTAAGCTGATGAGATCGCATTCTTTAGATAAATATATGATACAGAATATACTACTACTTTAACTTCATTTATTGCTGTGTTTATCTTTTTCACATGTGCTACAATCAAGCTAATACAAATTAAAGTGCAAATTTTGTGGAAGAAAAATAGATGCTCTTCTTTATAAATATTGTCAGAATCTAGGTTGATGAGCTGAAAACTTACAATACGCAACTTATATCAAGGATAGTATATATAATTATTACCCTTGAGGAAATACAGAGAACAATGAAAAATCTGTCTCACCTTGTGAAAGAATTTGGTAAGTTGGCTCGAGTAATTTCCTAATACCACAGCAAAAATGCTTTTATTTATGCCACTCATAAAAATCAGTTGTGCTCAAAGTCACAATTATGACCAGTTTTTTTAATGTTCAAAATATGATCCAAAAGAAGAAATACTAGTTCGGCCTCAAAACTCCATGAATATGCTGGATTCTTTTTTTTTTCTTTTTTTGATCTACCACAACTAATGGCAGAAAGAACAAGTCTTAAACAAATCTGGGACACACATCTTTTCAAGGAATACCTCTCAGCAATCAAGAAGAACGTGAAAGCCTTAACTCCCTCCGACCCTATCTAAGCCTAGACTGGAAGAACCTGTCCAGACTGCACAAAAAGAAGACTCTGTTTGCCGCAAGAGAATTAGTCCATACAAGTACAAGATGCTACATACATGAGGGTAGAGGATTTAGAGATCTTAACAAGACATGTCAGATTCCATTGGAAAGAATGTCAATCAACTACTAGACATATTTCACAAACATGGCAATTCAACTTGTACACTTTTCAAACAGACACAAATTATATCCATTATGCAAGGTCCACAGTCTTCTAATCAACTCTAACCCATCATGTCATGCAACTCTAGTCAAACACACATAATATCCTAATAAAGCAACCAGCTGTTAGCTAGACATTGTGAGTCAGTATCCTTGGTAGTCTTTAACTCAAGCCAACTAATAACCATATTCACAGCCTCAACACAAAATATCGCTCTGGCAACTCTACCCATCTATTCCTCAATAACTGGGAGTAATCATGGCCTTAGAGCAGGATATCCCCACCAACTAACAGTGCCCTAAAGTTAACTAAAGTTAACACTCATAAAAATAATCCGAGAGTAATCAAGAGTTTACTATATATAATATATTATATATATATATATTAGCAGTATGTACAATTCCATTAAAATGGTTAAACAGCATCTAACTATTCCCTCTAAGTCTATATTCCAGCTCTCTATAAGATGAACAATAACCACTTAAATCTCTTCAAGGTTTTGGAAAATGAACAAATACTTTGAATTAAAAGTCTGTTGATCAAGATAAACAACAATTCCAGAACTACTAGTGTATATGCGGTGGAGAAATTATGCTTGCTAGTGTGGGATGAGGAAAGAAATCAGAAGGTTCTGCACAGGGCACTTGGAGTGTGCTTCCAGGAAAATTCTTGTCAAACTTTTTAACCACTGCTGCTGCCAATATCAGCAGAAGGAATATTCCACTGCATTAGTGAGGCTGTTGTAATATTTATAGAATCAAAATGTGTTGGTTACATATGGATTATTTCCCCCATATTAGATAAGATGACTGTGACAATTGCTAAGCCGTCTGTAAAACATATAATTTGTTGTCCTCGTATACCTGAGTAATTAATACTGTGGGGCATATTTGGTGTCAGAACTAATCTCTGGTATATGTAATGTGGACATGACCCTCAAACTGACTGGCTGGTGGAGAGCTTGAATTCCACACTAATAAGGATGATTGCTAAATGTTGTGATACAAAGCGACATGATTGGGATGATTATCTTATTCAGTTATTGATTGCCTACAGGTCTGTACTTCAGGAAAACACAAAAGAATCTCCATCTTCTTGTTGTATGGTAGATATCCATGCATCCATTCATACACTGCACTATTTCTGATGAGAAGTCTGCATAATATGGACTCTGATGATTATCGTGTGGACCTTGTGGATAGTTTGGCAGAGGCATAGCGACTAGCTAAAAGCAAGAACATGCACACAATAGTGGTAGAGGAGGTTTGGCAGGAGGTTGATGATCTTTGAGAACCTGGTAATGGTATGCTGAGCGATCACAAGAATTTAGATGTAGTGCTCAAATAGTACTAGTAAAAAAATTCAGTTCCACCTACAAAACTTTTGCCTTTTTTTCATACTTTTGCTTTTCTGTTTGAAACTTACGCAACTCTACTTGGCAATTCAATTCCACCCATTTTTTTAGTTCTAATTAGTCGTTCACTTCTTGCCATCTCTTTCATACTTTTGCCTTCTTTTTACAGGATCGCCTTACCTCGCCAATTTTGCCTAGTTTTTAGTTACAAATAATATCCTTTTTGCCTTCCCCTTCGTATTTTTACCTTCCTTTATGAAACCTACGCCGCTCTCACTCTTTTATTCCTCCTGCTATTCAGTTACAATTAATCACTTCTACTGAATGTAAATGACACTTTACCACTTCAGTGTAATGCCAATGCTCTACCAAACTGTCTAAGATCATGAATTATTCATGTCATGAACACACTGCTGTCGTCGTTACTGACACACAAGATTATTATTATATAGATATTCAATTAAAACTAAGACTAAAACTGAGGTATTTTGTTTACAATAAAGAAAAGGAGGTGAATAGGTAAGTTAATCATGAAAAAAAGAAACTGAGAAAAAATGAAATTAATATACTAAGACGTTTTGGTTAATGATGAAATACAGCTTTAACTGTTAAAATTCAACCATGAAGAAAAGATTGAATAAGCAACAACCACTAAATTCTCTCAAGATTGAATAATGTCAAATAATTGCTCTGATTTGGCATACTATGAGCTAGGTCTGCTGACTCAGCATATCAGTGAGGTGCGTTGTTTAAAGATGGCAGTTAACTACATACCTTCCATTCTCCGTGGACTTATAAGTCAGTTCCATTTTTCCTCTGAAATTGCTGGTTAAGATACTAGCAATTACTGGGGGATGAGGAAAAACAATGACAAACAAAAGTTAGTGCTATTATATTTTTATTTCCACATACGAGTAAGAAATAAAGTAGATAAAAAATGAGAGCTCATTTTGAAAAAAGCAGGGTTCGTACAATCCGCCCCTGCTGTAAGTCCCAGTGGCCTTAGTTTCACATTACTTGACGGAGTCACTGAGACTGTTGCATGTTTTGTAATGTGTACTCTTAGCAACTTTTGTCGTTTTGTGTTCTGTATGAAGACAGCATTAATGTCTACAGTTTATTGCATGCAGTGCATATCTACTTACTCAAGCTTAACAATATCAACGTGTGTTAACATGCATTTTTGCATGTTCATATTGATACTACTCTAAATTAATTATTCACTTGGTATTTGTAATAGCTAGCTAGTATATAGTAATACTAAGGGTTCAGCAGCCTTGGTGCTTCATTAACCTAGTAGTTATAGCAACCAGCCTAACTCTCCAGTTTCCTCTCTCTTTCACAGGCTTTTTAAACAATACAGAAATACAAATATTTGGTCGCCACCGGGAATCGAACCCAGGACCGCTTGTATAGCGCACGAGCGCTCTGCCACTGAGCTACGACAACCACCCAGCGAACAAACACTGTATTTATACTGTTAAGGGGTACTGCTATGCTACAGTCTCACTCTCAATAGCCCAATGAAATTTCTCTTTTTTCAAAGATTCTTATTATTCGTTCTGGCATTCTCTTGTCTCTGAATAAAATCTATTTCCAATGTTTCTTTTCTCTCTGATCTCTTATGATATCTCAAAATATTTTCCCTCATATTTCCTCCTACTTTCTTCCTCTTTAGCCCAATGCTGTTTCTCAGGAAAAAAAATTTGAATTTTTTTAATTGGCAGAAATTGTGGTTCTGTCCTGACTGTAGAAAACTGTCAGTTTTCAAAAAGAAAAGTAAAAAAACTTTGTCATTCTCATCAATATTGTAATAAATACAAAAGATAGAATTGATCAGATGGAATAACAAGAGTCACAGAGATTAGTTAATACACAACATACAGTTACAATCATGTCTAGTAGAGGGATGTTGTTTTCTTTGGATATTACAAAATCAATTGGTTGGGTTACACTTAATGAGTATTTCTGCCTGATTAATCCGATGACTCGTTCGACATGGATGCGAACATTATAGCAATACGATGACTTTGCTCTACTTGTATACCAGTCAATTGCTTCTCTCCTGGTAGGGTGACACATGCACAATACATAGCTGCAGATTCCTTGATGTCAAATCCCCTGTCAGCAAGCACAGTATCGCTAGGAACCAAATTAGACAGTAGGTTACTGTTCTCTGTAAGATGCTTGTCACTTACACGCCCCCCCCCCCCCCCAACCTTTAGAAATAAAGCTAACAGTTCCCTGTGGGGTAATGCATATGAGGTATTTCACCATGTTGTGGTGTTTGTAGGCTGAGTAGGTCTGGGCACGTGCTTATAGAAGTTTCGTAGGTCTATCGATAAATACTTCAAAACAGTCAATAATGACCACACATGTAGGGCAATGTTTTCTAAAACACATAGGCATTGTGTGAAGCAATAAATCCCTATCAGGCCAAACAATCAAATGTCTCAGCTTGATATACAGCACTTCAATAGTTTAGTACTCATATGAACACTAAATCTGAATACCAAATCTTGAGAAGACAAATTCAAGCATAACTTCATGAGTGTCATTAAGAGCTGATGAAAAGGACTACATGAACTGTTACTTGACAAATTATCATGCACAGCCGAAAAAACTTCCCAATTTGGCGGACCAGTATAGATAGTAACCAGATAATCATTACCTTGAAATGCTTCAATGACTAAATTGTCTATTTGTTTGGCTTTAGAAAGTGTTTCAATTTTACCTCTCAACTGATTTATCTCAAGCTGAAGCTCGTTAAACTGGTGATGTGTAAAGTCAGTCTGGACAGCAATGCCAGTTTCACCTTCTGAATCTGCTGCCTGGGATGACTCTATTCGGCTTTTCTTTGCTTCAGAATCTTCTTTATCCTGCAATTCTTTCCTTTTTGTTGGCCTACCTCTAGCATGTTCATATCTTGAAGGTTTACCATTACTAGCCTCACTATACCCCAAATTTCAAGATGGAACCTTGTCTGGGTTACTGTCATCATAAAGTAAACTAGGTTTGCCAGAGATAAAGTGATCAGAACATACTCTGGTATACTGGAGGTTTTCAGCCTTTATATTTTGCCTCTTGATAGCAGCCAACTATGCACGCTGTCTTTTCTCACTGAGTGCTTTTGTCTGCTCTCCTTGATTATGTATAACAGCAGGCAGTCTGAAGAAAGACTTATCCTTGTTACTGGGCAATCTAGTCCAGCAGCCGATGCATTGCAGAAGTTTACCATCATTGCTAGTACTCCACGCTGTACTCCAAGATGGCCGACGACATATGAAACTCTGCCCACTGCACACACTTCTTAGAATTAACTAGCACTTTCTACTGAATGTAATAATACTTTACCTACAATGAGATGATGATACTTTACTTACAATGAGATGATGATACTTTACCTACGATGAGATGATGATGCTTTACCAAACCGTACAAAGCTCATGAATTGTTCATGAGTACAGACACCGTCGTTCACCGTCGTCATCATTACTGACACACAAGTGCATTATTATATAGATTTTGGCCGAAAATAACTAATAATTACAATAATTATTATTATAACAATTAATTATTATTACAGTCGAACCTCCCTACAACGGGACTCCGAGAAGCGGTCAGACTCTCAACAACGGTCAGACCATTGGGAACGGAGTATTTTCTGCATGTATGTAATGAATTTTTTGACTCCAAGTAACGGTTGACTCTCTACTCCGGACAACGGCCAAGTTGTGTGCCCCAAAATGTAATGTCTTGTACAAAATTTACTTCTTGGGACGGCCAGTTAGCCACACCCAACTTATTGATGCCTCCATTTTGCCTAGCCTTTCAATTTTAGCTTGCCACGCCTAACTAATTTATGACTTGTGTGCCTTTCAATTTAATAAAAGAAATAATACTAAATGAATGCTAATACTAATTTTACATTCATTACAGATGTCCCTCTATTAACTAGTTCTCTCATTCAGCAGACATAAACAGGTGGGCCGAACACGCGGTAGATACAGGGCACTTCCAGGCCATAACCGCTCTCCTTGGACCACAGCGTGTGCTATCTACTGGATCCACGTCAACATGCGAATCAGAGGAAACTTGAATTGAATTCTGGACATTGAGTGAAAAAGAGGAGCCCTGGACTGATCCATAGACTGATCCATTTAAAAGAAGCTTGTTGCTTTTACCTATAATGTCCTTTGGGTTTTCCCCAGAGGAAATCAAAGACTTTCTCTCCTTTAAGAGAATACTCTCAGAGTTTCTCTTTGAAGGGGTCATATAAGGTTTTATATACACCTTTGATTTGGTCAATTTACTTCGGCTGGATAGGATTACAGACACTTCAGTTGTTCTCAACAACTTCACAAGTAGAGGTCGAGGCCTTACATGAGAGGGGCTATATTTACCCATTCTCGTGCAATATCTAACAGAAAGCTTAGAGATATCAGGCATGAGTGAAGATAATACTGATATCACTTGCTTTTGATCACTGTCTAACCTAACCTGATGTGAAGTGCCTTGAAGACATTCATCAATATCGTATATCACTAAGCTAAACTTATGTTCCCATTATATTTACAAATTCTGCGCATCTTCACTTGCACATACAGTTTCTCTTCTCTTTACTGTCATTATGGAATCTCATTCCATTCCAGCTGACTGGAAGGTACACAAATTATTTCCTCTGCACAAGAAAGGAAGTGTATCTGAAGTTAGCAACTACAGGCCTATTTCTCTCCTAAACATTCTTCATAAAGTACTAGAATTAATAGTCTACTCTAAGATAATAGATTTTATATATCCAAAAAATTCAAAGACACAATTTGGTTTTATCAGAAATAGATCCACTCTTCAACAACTTCTTCTATCATAGCTATACTTCAGTTTTCAATTCTGTGGAGTCAAAGCGACACACTGAAATTGTGTTTCTTGATTTTGCCAAAGCCTTTGATTCAGTCCCCCACAATGAACTTCTGTATAAACTTTGGCTAACTGGCATTACTGGTCCTCTTTGGTTACTTTTCAAAGATTACTAACAAAATAGAAAGCATTTTGTTGAGGTTGAAGGGTGTAAATCTGACTTACTTCCTGTCAAATCAGGTTTACCTCAAGGTAGTGTACTTGGACCTCTGCTTTTTCTTATTTATGTTAACGACATACCGTCTCTCTGCTTTTTTTCGTCTGTGTTTTTATTTGCTGATGATGCCAAACTTATTGCCTCTCTAAACTCTGCAAGTGAGAATTTAGCTCTTCAAAAGGATCTTGACAATTTATTGTCATGGTGTCAATCTTGAAAACTTTCTTTAAATACTTCTAAAAATGTGCATACATGAACGTCTCCCTATCATCATCTACTAACAACAATTACACCAATGGCAATGATACAATTAAAACAGTGACTCAACAGAAAGATTTAGGTATTTTAATCTCTGATATATAGTTTATCTTGGTCTGTCCACATCAAAGAAATATGCAGCAAAGCTTATCGGTCTCTGTATTTAATTAGGCGAACAATTCCTTGCACATCACCCATTAACATTAAGAAGTCCCTCTATCTATCACTTGTAAGATCTCAGCTGACCTACTGTTCCCAGCTATGGTTTCCCAACAAAATACAAGACAATATCTTATTGGAAAGAGTTCAACGGCATGTAACTAAATACATTTTAAATAATTATAATATTTCTTACAAATTAAGACTTATTCATCTCAATATTTTACCACTAATGTACTACCTACAATTACTAGACCTATTATTTTTTGTTAAATGTCTTAAGAATCCGTCTGATTCATTTAATGTATTTAATCACGTCACTTTTCATTCTGGGTCCACAAGATCTTCATCTAATCAAAAAAACTCCGAAATAAGGTCAAACTCTCTACAAAGGCCAAAGGGTTCGTCCCCATGCATGGCTGTTGTTCGGAGGTTCGACTGTAAAACAATAATATTATTATTTTTATTTTCATTATTATTATTATTATTGTTATTGTTATTATTGTTATTATCATTATTATTGTTATTATGATAATGATGAAGATGATAATCACTATTGCTTAATAAGTAGCTATTCTTAGCTACTATCTCAGCTTTCTTACACTATCATAACTCTTCCATTATTTTTCTAGATATTACCGCTATTTTGAATGATCCTAGAATACACTCAAATGTGGCTTTCATCTTCAATATGGTGGGATGCCTACAAAATTGCTAGTCATGTATTTCTATTTACTGTCATTATAATTATTATGCAGTCAAAAGTTTAAATCAAAAGTAGAATAAATGATTCATTAACACAACGAAGTTTTGTTGCATAATAGTTAAGATTAAGGACACGAATTATGTCTGCCAACTCAGAAAGTGCTAGCCAGGCCGATAGCCAGAAGTTCGCATTGGGGGGTTCAGATTTTGAAGATGCAAAAAGCCACACCTACTTTTGTTTCCTCGTTAATTCTTTAAAAAAAACAAAAAACAAAAGTAACTGCACTGTTCTATGTATTCTACTTCAAAACTATAAATTCATTAAACACTGTTGATATTCGAGAGAGAAAAAGTATTACTCTCAAGTAGCTAGGCTTCTAACCACTACGGTGAGCTGTATATAAACAGTGTAACATTAGTACGCCTTTTTCGTACTACAAGTTATTTAATAGCATGTAAACTGCCCATGGTGAAATAGCACGGGAACAAAGTGAAATGCCACGGTAGCTTAATTGAAATAGTAAGGATAAGTGCGCAAGCGTACAGCCCTTGGAAATGTACAGTTCAAGTAGTTTCTAGTTGGAGACAACGTCATTCTTTAGCACAGAAGCTCTACCCGTATTAGACGGAATTTTCTCAACAGATTAGGAGGAGCCATCGGTTAAAAGCATAGTTCCAGAGAAATCATATCCTGAAGTACAGAGATAGTGACTGCACTATACAGTGTAGCCACAATGTAAATGATTTGTAGCTTACAGTAGTCTTATGCAGTTTTTATAGAGCTGGCCTAGTATTAGCGTGTAGTAGCACATTAACGGTGTCATTCGGGATTAATAGCACGAACAACGTGATTAAAATACCACGAGGCAAACTTGGAGTGCTATTTATTTTAATAGCCTTACGAGGCTACCTGTGCTATCACTCGCTAATATTAGGCCAGCTCTTTTTTTAATCATTTGCAGTGTAGCTACAATATATAGTGCACTCACTATCTATGTATCTCAGGATTAACTTTCTCAGATTCTTCCCGATGGCTCCCCTCCTAATCTGTTCAAAAAATTACGTTCCTTGTGCTTAATATCAAATAGCACGCTTACCCATGCTATTACTCTTACTAATTAATAAGTGCATTACGTTACACTTTATTAAGAATTGATGTAACATAGCATGCTTTACTCATGCCGATGTGAGAGCGAAATTTTGTAGTCAAGGAGCTGAATGTTTATTGAGTCACTTGGACTCAGACTAGGCCATCCATATACAGAGTTTGAAGTATATCTAGGAAAACAGCAGAGAATTCCATCGCAGGTTCAGCACGATCGACAGATGATGATATTCCAGAACTCATATGTGGGGTGTGGCTAAAATATTTACTTCTGGTCACTCTAAAAGAGGGTTCGACCTGACCCCCTTGGCTACGGGTATGCTATCTAACTTTGCAAGCTTACAAATAATATAAATTGTGTACTTACAATATTGAAGTCTAAAATCTTGAATTCTCTGTTCGATGAACTCAAAGTTTCTGAATCTATGATTTCAAAACATGGCTATTCAATAGTTTGAGCTCTGAGCATAAGATATAACTGTACCGAATGATGAAGCTTCAGATTTTTGCAAAGCATTTAGACATACTGGGTTGTTCAATGGAAGTTTTTCTGGATAAAAATTCAAAAATCTTAACACATGGTAAGAATAATAACATGGTTGTTATTAATATCTTACCAGCTGGACTAAAGTGAATCGTAGGAGTGAAAATATTGCCTTCTGACAAACGTTTGCCTACATATAATGCGAAATTATAATGATATGAAATGGAATAAAATATGAAAATATGTTACCAGTTATTTTACTGAGATGCCCACTTGTAAGAGTATTGGCACTGAATGATGAAGCAGAGGAAGATATAAGTGATTTTTCTGACGTAGATCGATCTGCACGAATAAAAGGAAGTTCACTAAGAGCAATCAGTCACCTTGCATATGTGAGGCAATTACAATCCTTCCAATAAATTTACAATTCAATATGTTTAGCAACCAAAGGCCAGCAGATGCCATCAAGTTTATATATTTTGTACTCTGTAGCTGAAGTTTAGGCTATTCAAATAGTTATCCTGATATCAGAATTTATTTATATACAAATACAATAACATCTTGCAAAAGGTGCAATAACAGAGTGATTAGGTTAGTCACACTGAATTAGTCTTAGTGTATAATTTATTTGGGATTATAACATAGTAAGAAATTATATTACTGTAAAAACTGAAATATTTTTAATAATAATATAGCGCATATATAAAAATTAAGTATTGAATAATAAAGTATCTATTACTTACACAATTTGGTTGTGCTTTGTAAGTATATGAATTCTTCATTAATTTTCACCCATAATGTATAATACTTTTCTAGTATCAATGACATATCTTGTATTCTATTTTTCAATACAAGTGAAAATCTCTCTGGGAACAACCAAGACACGCATATACTTCCTTCACTAAATTTATAATAGTACATTGCAGATGCAAAGTGGGAAAGCAGTGGTACACATTTATTTACAATACAATCTCGCAAGACTTCCAAACGAGATAATGTAAACTTAGTGATATCTTCTTTGATGTCAAACTTGATTGTGAGCTCAACCACAGAATCTGGGATGTCGTCCATTTGATGCCGCCCTTTCCAACATTTGATAAATGGAACCACTAATGTTGTTCGCTTAAAATCCTTAATTTTTTTAACATAGCTTTCTATTTCTTGTGACAAATGTGGGATTTTACACTTCATTATCAAATATTTTAACATTTCATAGTCCAAAAAGTTCCATAGATTTAAGCTTATCTTCCCCACAAATTCATCAATCTCTGTAATTTGTTCCAATTCAGGTTTGAGTTTACACCATAGTGGAATGATACTAGCACCAAGATAGCGTGGAATAACTATAATATGCTTTTTAACATCATAGATTGAGGTTACGTTTTTTACTAGAAAATCTAGAAATTCAGTACCTAGATCAGCAAATTCATCTTCAAGTAACTCTACTTGTTCTTGTAAACCAATAAGCTCTGTAAACAAATGGCAAGTGTATTAGACAATAATAGTAAACATTAAACTGTTGATATTACCTTCATCTAGAGTGCCACTAAATGAAGATACTATAACATCATCCTTGATCGGTTTCGGGTTGTCTGCCACAAATGGAAAATGCAATAGAAAAATAGGAGAAAACATTACACAACTGTTTGTAGCATATCACATCAATTCTTAAACAAAATATAGTCATAACAAAAAGCTAAGTATTTTAGCATCACATTATCATGAACTCTCCTACTCTCTTTTTTCTGAACAATCTCAGCTTTTCTTATCCCCAACCTTTTCTTTCTTCAGCCCTTTCTCCTCTCTTGCTTCTGAATCTCTCTGTCCTATTATGATGATAGTGGATTTGAGCTTTGCGAAACTGTTGCCTTCTTTTTCGTACATTCGCCTTCCATTTTGAAACTGAAGCGGCTTTTACCGTCGATTCCACCCGCATTTTAGTTATAATTAGCTAATATCACGCCTTTTTTTCCCTTCTCTTTTGTTCTCTTTTAAACCTACGCTGCCTTCTTGCCAATTCCAACAGCTTTTTTGTAGTTAGTCGCTTTTGCCTTTTCTTTCGTACTTTTGATTAGTTCCGCCACACATACATTGCGGTGGTCAATTACTGTTAGCACATTACCCGGAGAAAGCCCTCCTCAACCACAAATTTATACAATAGCTAGCATTATAATAATTTTTTTTGCTACCTACAATTTGAACTGTGATACAATAGTTGTATCAGAGGGGAACATTGTCAACTTATAAATCTAGCATAATTATTACAACAAATACTCACCTGTATTATCATGTGCTGGTACATCAATACCTTGTTCCTTCATATTCAATAAAAGGATTTGAATTATGTCCTTGTATGTTTCTCTGTGGGACTGAAATTCCGTCAATATAACATAGAAATTCTGTGCATTCAATTCAACTTTGTCTCGTATTTTTTCCACCAGCTTCCCTGACTTTTCCAATGGTGTTAGTGGACATGTAGCACTCAATACATAGTCATGAATATCTTTATTGATGATATAATTACGCTCAAGAAAATGAACAATTTCTCGATTATCTTTCAGTGCTACTTCCAATTTATCCATGCAGTTAGTAATCACAGTGTATTCAGGTTCCATTGCTATTCTGTAACAAAAAGTAACACATTATATTCTAGAAAAACATAGTGACACAATATCAGTGTCCATTGCCAATTATTTTAATTGGTGAGTGAACAAAGCAAGTGAGACACTATTATCAAGGGTAACACAATTGAAAATTGGGGATATTTGTTTTTATATATATGTGGAAGTACATATGCCATTTTGTACTTTGACTTCGTGTTTTTGTTGCTTTGTGGTCTACCCCTTCTCATACCTCCATTTAAACAGAAGCTTTCGGCGTAGCGATCCCATATCATCCAAGGAAATTTAATTGTTTACCCCTTTGTATTAGGCTGTTTCTAAATGCCATAATATGCACTTATAGGTCTTACAAACTTACGTTTTTAGACTCAACACTGTGCAGTAATTCTTTAGAACTTAACGTTTGTTTTTTGTTTTTGTTTTTTGTTATTGTTTTTTTAAGTCGCAAAATGTTATGGCAAATGAGACACTTTACCAGACATAATTTCTAAAACTAGGTCGTTTGTAGTAGCTGTCAGTGCTTGTTGTCAAAAGCTACTGGAAATTCAGACAGTCAGAATGACAGACTACAGATAATACCAGTACTCAGGAATTGAGATATGGAAGTAGTTCTGTAGTGTTAGCTAAGTATATAATGGTAACTACGACTAAATACTTATACTTTTACAAATAGACTGACAGATTCTCTTGAAGTGTTTCATTAGTGCATGAACTTGCTTGCCATTTGTGCTGAAGCACATCACTAGGTATATCATTATATATGTCATACATGCCCATCCATATGTGCACACATGCATGCATACATGCAAACGTTCATACATATGTACATGTGTATGTGCATGCATGCATACATACATACATGCATGCATAAGTACATACATACATACATACATACACACATACATGCACACATACATACATACATACATACACGTATACATACACAAACATACATGTACATACATATATACATACACACATACAGAACAGTTAAAAGAAAACACGACAGAAATGCTGTATTATAGTGGTGTGACACAGCAAGCTAATTATGCAGTCTCAATAAGGCGACCCTTTACCAACCAGATTGTTATATGGAGAAAGGAAGTATTGAAAATCATCACAGCACTACAAAAAAATACTTTGAATTTGCAACATTCAGTGTGAAGTTTAAGAGGCAGGCGGTCTATGGTTTTGACGCTGTTTGGCAAAGTGCAGTAGCTATTTAACAACAAACTTAATTCGACGTAGCATAGTTTTCAGGGGCTCCTATGCAAAGAAGTTAAAGTGGTCTAACTATACTCACCATTTCTACACCGAAGAGAGGTAATCATATCTCTCAGTTGCTCTCATAAATTGATATTGGTTGTTAGGGGTGATTGAAAATGTAAATAGCTTCGCAAGTTACTAACAAAAAGTACATTACTCTACTTTCATCTTATATTTTTCAAGTTGCTTTACCAATTATTTACATATTTAGTCACTCATGCATTAAAATAGGTCCTGCATCTCTTGTTTATTTGCCTGTGTCTCACTTGCTTCCATCTTAATCCTTTCATAGATATTCAAAGGGAGTCACAAGTCTAAGTGCTGTCATTAAGCTAATTATGAAATAGGTTTTCTTGTGATGAGTTAATTTTCTTGTTTTCTTTCTTGTACACTGAATTTTAAGTGAAAAGTTTGCCTGTTATGTATAACTTATGTGTCTCTCAGTAGAGGGAAACTCACAGATGCACAACTTAAGGAAACTCATTTGCAGGTTTCAGGAATATGAGATTTCTCAGAAATGTATGCCCCTGCAAGTCATGACCATTTCCCTGGACCAGTACCGATTGTCACTATTTTACTTGGTAATGATCTGGCTTGAATGCTAGGAGAAATCTGGACATAGCTAGACAGTAAAATTGCGATAACGGGATCGATTATCAAATTCGCTGTTTCGCCTAAATTCGCTGTTTCGCCTAAATTCAGGGTGAGGTTGCGTGTACGATAGCTGTTGACTAGAACCACTAATACACATTATTTTTACGCTTGAAAAAACAAATATACTGCTATTTCAGTGTGTTTGCTAATACTACTTGGAGAAATACCTCGATTTCAGCGAGTGTGCAGTCAAAAGGGGATACATTTTAACTTTAGTGTGCAGCTAAACAAGAGCTACACTTGAGCTTCCTCGAGAGTTTATGCTAAGAGTTGTAGCTCATAGATAGCTCTCTCTTCTAATTATGTGTAATTTTATACAAACAGAATAATTTAAGGTGATTAAGAATAAAAATTTAGTAAATCTAACTGGATGAAATATATCTAGCTAGCTTAGCTCACTAGTCATTTGTGTTGCAGCAATAGTTCTGTTTGTAATTAAATTTTCACTATGCTAATGAATCATATTGATATGTTGCAATTACTTACCTCAATATAAATGAATTTCAAGTAATAAGGCTGTCATGGGTTATAAGTTTTGACTCCCACAGTAAGGAGGTACAATTGTCCACACTGAGTAATCTGTTCTGTGCGATAATTTCCTACGATGACATAATATTTTAGCTTTAACTTTTTATTTGCATCACTAGCTAGATACATCCAAACTCGTAACCAATAATTGCTATAGAAAAGCCTGCAAACTAACTAAATCACTTAGTACTACCGAAACTCACAAATTTCCTTAGCCGAATTGATTTCCTAGCTAGTTTATTTTCAATTCAAATAAGCTTTCTATTTTCCGACGCAAAGAAAGAAAAGGGGAAGGATTGTCCGCCCTTCAATGGCATGCTCACTATTTTTAAACACATTATTCCTGGGAAGCCGACTGGGGGCGTGTAGATGCCACTCGCGCTCGCGGTGCTATTGGTTCGTTTTATGGATGCGTATGACGGACAAATTGGTCTGCGCACGCATATCGACTGAATAACGGACTGCAGTCTATTATTAGCTAGTTATTATTAGCTAGTTGTTAGATCCTCATCAATATTGAGAAGCTGCCCTGTAGTATTCCACAAATCCTTGATAGGCACAAACACATACAGAGTGCACACACACACACACACACACACACACACACACACACTGACACATACCTGTTTATCCTTTCTCTTCTTTTGTAATTATGTTTTTGAAATGATTTACTGCCTGAAAACATGCCCAGCTGGTGCTGCTCATCTATTCATTTTCCGCTGTAGAAGAAATTTCGAACACTTTCTCATCATGTACATTTTTCTCATACATCATAGTCGTGTATAGTTCATGTTAGAACGTAGCAGTGTTAACGTAGTGTTTTACTCTCTCGGGGGTGATATGGTACAGGTAATTTCAAGACTAATTTAATGGACTACTCTACTCACGTCTGTTTATAATCAAAACAGACGTGAGTAGTACATTAAATTAGTCTTGAAATTACCAACAAGGTTCCAGACCCCGGGTAAATTAGGTAAATGGTCTCATCTACCTGGGTAAAGACGAATCAAGTGCTGGTTCTGATAACCTACTGTGGTGTGTTTTATAACATTGGGGATGTCGGACAGAACAGACAGAAAAAGGAAACTTGACTTGGGGGATGGTGACTCCAGGTCGAAAGTGCGGTATAGAAATGAATGTCATGTTCTTTAAAATCACCTAAGTCTGGTACTCTGAGTACACATGAAAAGTGTGTGTTAATTGGGGTAAAAAGTGCTTCCCAAGATTTGTCAAAGGCAACCAACTGGCATGTACTAGTGTGTGGTGCCCAGTAGTTATATAAATAATTTAATAGGAACTATTGTAGTCCAAGAACTGTCTCTAATTCGACTGCTTCACTCTCACTCAAATTGTATACTACATAAACAAAAAAAATGACTGAACTTGGATTGGGCCATCACACAGTCGCCGAGACAACAGAGACACTCTCTCTTCCTCATCGTCATCCTCTGGTTCCACTTCAGCGACATCTGCTGCTCTAGCTGGCACTAAACCTGAGGCTCAGATGATGCAGATAAACAAGTATACCGGTCGCCCCTTCTCAGACAAGTTTTGGAGCATCCTAGAGAAGCGCCGGAAACTACCAGTCTGGGACTACTATAAGAAGTTTATGGACATCATGAAGAACAACTGATTTTGGTGAGGGAAACAGGCAGCGGAAAGACAACACAGTAAGTTATGGGAGATAAATTTTAAAGTTTCTTTCCCCTTGATGATTTCAGGTTGGAGCAAAACACTTAATTATTGAAAATGCATTTTTTATATAAAAACAATTTTAATAGCAGTCAGAGAATTCATGTTTCTTAGGTGTGAAGTTTACAATTCTATTCTATAAGGTCCTGATCTTCTGACATGCATGACCAATAATTTTTTAAACTAGCAGATTAGGGGATTTTTTTTATTCTTAACTTTTTTGTTTTGTATGGTTTTTTACTATAATACACACTTATACATAAGTTAAGGATTAAAATTAAGTGTTTTGGGAAAAGTTCAATGTTTCTTCGAAACTGTATACAGACTAAATTTTAATCATGTGAATAAAGAACATACTGAGTTTTCACAAAAAATCTGAACCATGTGGGGAATTCTTCGTTGGGAATAACCCATTAAGATTTAGTCAAAACTGTAAACATAGCTGAGTCATAACTGTAAACATAGCTGAGTCAAAACTGTAAACATAGCTGAGATACACAGTAAGTCAATTCCCTAATGATTCTTACATATCATACCACACACACACACTCACACACACACTCACACATGGAGGCTAATATCTTCTCTGTACTACAAAGTCACATGTAGCAGGTTGTAAGATTATTAGATAGTAATTATAGCCAATCCTGCTTGGTTCAGTATGTTTTACCTTCCTTTTCTCTCTTCCTTGATGTTTAACTGCTAATGATGATATGTCATACGTATAACAGTGAGCAGGAAATTTTTCTTATGTGTATGTGTGGGCGTGTTTGTCCACCGCCCACCCTTGGCTCAGGTCCTGAGTTCAAGCCCCACTAAGGCCATTTTCCATCTGGTTTTCCATCTGCCTCCCACTGGCAGAGCCAGGATGTGCACTTAGCAGGCACTGTGAGCCATACAAGCAAAGCTCCTAGAGCCGTGCTAGGAACTCGCAGGAGAGGCCTTTTCTCACAGCAAGTGATGTAGGCACCCAAAGTCCCACCTGGACCATTGCTGTTTCATGATAAAAGCCCTTGAATTTGCACCCTAGCAAATACCAGGTACGCAATCACAGCTGGGTGGACTGGGTGCGCATAGCCACTAGCGGTTGCAAGAGAATTTGCATTAGTATTTTATTTTTGCATGCTTGTATGTGTGTATGCTTGTGTGTTTATGTTTGTGTGTGCGTGTATGCATCTAGGTGTACAATCCTTGTATCATGGTGGAGTCTCTGCTAGTGTCGGCCATATCTAAGGCAAGTGCTCAGCAGAGAGCTGGACGTGCTGGGAGAACTAGGCCAGGAAAATGCTTCAGACTTTACACTGGTAAGACTCGCTGCATGTGTGTCACACACATGTGCCCATACACACACACACACACACAACTTAGTACATAGTTTATCACTTCCTATTGGCTCCAAGATATATGGGAGGATAGCAAATTGTCTTCTGTAGTATAAACTACATGCTAGAAGAGCTATAGCTATAGAATATTTTATATTTTGTTATTATTAACTTATGTGGTATTGAGATATATACCACATATCTAACCTAGTAGTCATTTTTAGCTCTTCTTGGAGCCCATTCTTTTTCTTTATTTTAATTTTGTTGTTGTTGTTGTTGTTTTTTCATTTTTTTTTGGGCGGGGGTGTTTGGGTTGTTTTTTTTTTTTTTTTTTTTGTTTTTTTTGGGGGGGGGGGGGGGGGGGGTTTCACCAGTCTTTCTTTTGCTGTTTTGGCAATTCATTGAGCCCATTTTCTAGCTTTTTTAACTTCTCTATCACTTCCTTTTCTGTAGTGGAGAAGCCCCTATAAGTATACAATAGTAGTAATCGGGCATAGCAATCATCAAAAAAAAAATGCGTAGGCGGTGTGCGGCCACCCTTAATGCACTTCTGGTGGCAGAGTACTCTGGTTATAGTCATTCATAATCCTCTTTATTTGGCAGTCTACACTAGCATGCATTGTGACTAGAACTGTGATTATGTTGAACTTCCAGCACATCTTCAATTGGTTTGGATATTAAAGAGAAGTCATTGTGGTAATCTGTCTGGTTGTTAGGGGAAGTCTTCACAGGGTGAAATAATACCTATCCCTACATTAGGAGAAGGATAGGTGGCAGGGGTTGCGCGTCCGCTACCTTCCCCCACCCACCCCCATTTACCAGCAGTAGCGCCATATGGCACTTATCACTCAGTTGACACTTCTCCGATTTAAAAAAAAATTGATTATCCAATAAAACGTTATGCTTTTGTGTTTACATTGCTATGACGTATCACTTTCTGTAATAAAAAAAAATTGAAATGAAAGCATTAGTATTTTATTTTATTTTTTTGTTTTTTTATATTTTATGGCTGTCAGAACGCTTACCTTTGAGCGTCGATCAGCCCAAAACTCGTTATAGTACAAGGCTCTGAAGCTCAGAATGATGTGACCAGAAGGTGAACTAGCCGTACACTGTGTTTGAACTCTGTGGCAGCATCATGACCGTCTGTAATTGAGATTAAGATCAAACCGTTAGTAAACAGCAAGTCCGAATGTTTAGCTTTTCTATTTTTGGACTATGTTTTTTTGTTTTTGTTTTTTATTTTTATTTTGTTTTTTTTATCATTATTATTGGAATATAATTTTTGTTTTAACTTGCTTTAAAATTTTTTCTCTTGCATATTGTCTGTACAGAAAACGAACGGAAAAATAAAATAATATGAAATTATCTAGTTACCACACTGGTTGTCATAAACCTGCTGGTAAGAGGGTGCCCCCTTGAATTTTTCTTGAGCGAAATACAAAGTGTTGAGCCCCAGCTTTATCCTCTTTCGCCATATATTCACACTTCATTGCAGCATTGGCAAATTGATTACAAGTTAGCTAGGTCATCATAATTCTGCCTTCTTCAAAACAATTGATGCTACGAAATTAAATTAGCTACTGTGGTCATTTATTATGTGTGGTTTTCCTGCTTTCACTATAATGGAGTTCTAATTTGTAGGCTATTCTTACTCTCGCTGCTTCCTCAGAACACAAGGTGGCATTTTAATCATGGAAGTGTTCCCCCTGTCTCACAACAGCAGAATCCTTTTACTACTTACCGCTCACCCCTATTGGTAAAGGGGCGATTTTCTCTATGGCTACCCTGTACCCATTTTCGCACTGTGGCTTAGTCATTACGCATAGGGTAGTGGTGTTACCAGCAGTCATGACAAATCCCTGTACCTAGTTTTTTTATGTTGTAATTTTGTTTTGTTTTCCTTTAGTTTCTTTTACTTTTTCTTTTTTTGTATGTTTGTTTTTTGTTTTTGTTTTTTGTTTGTTTATTAATTTTTTTTTGTGTGTGTCCCCTCTGTTACCATACTACCGATCTGCTAATGATATAATTACATAAACGAAATTGCATACATGAATTTAATAAGAGAAATCGGGTGAGGGTCCCCAACAGTTCATACTAACATGCTGAAGCTGAACTTGGTAGCTGCTGCTTTATGTTCAGGAGTTTCCTCATCATACCCCTATGGCAAACTCTGTGGGTGTTTACTGCTCTAATTGGCGTGTCTTTAGCCCTTCCCACACCAGTTACCACTAACCAGTTCCTGCCTCATGAAAGGTGTTACTGGGTTTGAAATCCTGCTTTATTAACCCTTATGGCGCCAACTTTCTTCAATAATTAAGGCGTCTATTAGAATACAAATTTGATTTTTAAATTTCTACCGCAATGCAACTGCTAAATTCCACAAACAAACAGCCAGGCATATAAAGTAGGTAGTTATAGCCTTATAACAAGCAAAATAAGCTTCTATAAGCCTGAAAATTAACCGGAATTAGTCCATCTTACAACAGGTTTCGAGGAGACTCCGGGGAACTAGCCCAATTAATTGCTCTAGATGTCCAATAGAAAAAAACTATATCCATATTCTTCCAGAATGCTGAGGGACTCTCTATAGTGTTTGAAATCCGTAGGCAACAAAAATTTGGGCACTCGGCGTCCTGAAAATTCTCTGTCCAAAAAAATCTCGATCTCCATTTTCAGACAATTAAACAAAATACTTAACCTGCCCCTATGGGTTCAATATTTTGTTAAAAGCAAGTACTACACCTACTTTACGTATAAAGAAGAAATAACAGTTTAATCTAAAATAGTTTGTTTATTGTTTGTTTGTTTGTTTGTTTTTTGTTTTTAATGTGGAGAACACGGACCTGTTCTTGCCCGCAAGTGTGCGGTTGCGGTGGCAACAGAGATAATGTAACACTTACCTACATGTGCTTATCTACTCAAAAGGTTAGCCTCGTATTTTTACCACTGTGTGGGAATCCCAATGTAGAAGCTTGAAGGTACTATTTAAAACTTAATCTCTTTTTGGGGGGGGGGCGGAAAAAGAATATTAACTTGAAGGTTAATTTCATCGCATGTTTGTGCAAATTAGTACACTAAATTGGATAAATAACCTAAGGTTCGGTGAGCTGTTAATTGATTGTAATTAGAGCGTAGCACACATGCAGCCAGCATGAAGGATGTGTGCAAAAAAAGTGCTTAGGATACCAGCAGCATCTTTAAAAAGGTGCGGTCATGTGACTACTATCACGATAAAAACTAGCATGGCTATTCAGCCACAAAGAGAAGTTCCTAATAAAATATGTTCCAAAATTTCGGTGGTGAGAATTGGTGTCCTATGCTGTATCGTAATTATTGAGGTAACACTATAAATAAAATTGCACCATTTGCTTTAGGCATTATATGCTAAGTACAACTTACTTCATCCACTACTCCACTAATAATTTATCTACTCCTAATTAAATTATTGTATTTTTGCAGAATCTGACTCCTGGAATGGTCTCAACTAATCTCAACAGTAATCCTCCAACCAATGCGGCTGTTGTGTAGTTATGCCGTACTCACGTGAGCAAATAATTTATTTACTGCCCGCAGTAGTTTTGCATTACATTTTTCTCAGCGAGTTTACCTAAGTGCTTTGAGTTTCACGTTGAAACTACTTGTGAGGTGAGTGTCACTTGTATGTTAAGCCTCTCTTACGAAGTAGTACATCCGTGATAATGTTCCGCTCTGCTCACTGGCCAAACATGGTTATTCCAATTTATTTTATTTACTAATTTTATATTTATAAGACACTTTAATTAATGTAATTGTGTCACATATGAAGCTAATTACTAGCCACTTATTATAAGTCAAAACCTAGCAATGCATATACAACTAAATATAATAACCGACCTTGATTGGTTATTGTTGTTGTTGTTATTATTGTTGTTGTTTTTTAATTTTTTTTGATACTTTCACAAATTACTCTGATGTTTCTACATGAGTACTATTGGTTTAAGGAGAAAAGGTATATATTATTCCCGAGTTCATTCTTATTGACCTATTCACACCATCACAAGTTATTTAGTGGGTCTTCAGCATTCTCAAATAGGCTCTCAACACTAGTTTGTAGAATACTTATGATTCTATCTAGAAAATATGGATTAGGGGTGGAGTTTATCTACTCAAGTACTTTCAGTACTTTGTGCTATAATTACTATGTACATTATTATGCAGTTATTTTCTGTTTTCAAATGATATATCCTTCTCTGCGTGTATTTTTTTAGATATATATTTTCGCTCTGATTCCTAAATTTTTAACAGAGCGACTTGTGAAGTCAGTGAACAAGACACTTCGGGAGCACATGAAGCAAAAGAAAAACTAAGTTGATTGTGTTCTAGTCTATTGTTTCACAATTCAAACTTTATATTAGCAATACCAGTTTTGACTACTAGAAAACCATAGTTTTCCAAGTTTGTATTCATATGTTTTAGAATTTTTATTACAAATACGTAAATGAACATTTTAAAGTTTTGCTGCGGTACTTTGCTCAGCATATGTAATGGAAATAGCGTAGTGTTGAAAAAGGTAGTTATTAAGTAATGCTGAAAATTATAATGTTATTTCATTATTTAAACCTCTTATGCTATTGAATATTGCAGACATGCAGGAATATTGTATACATTCATAAACTGGATCAACATAGTCATTTTTTCCCTTTGCTCCGCTAAAATTATGTGACATTTGATAGAAATCTGCATAGCTGAAACATAATGCCTAAATGCTAATTCTTTTGTTCTCCTCGAACTTCCCAGCTTCCTCCTCAAATACTTGCATGTTGTGTTCAGTACTCTATGTGAGGCTGAACCCTAATTACAACATGTTGCTCATTGCAGGTACATTTAATGTTAGTAACTTAAAGCATTCCTTTCATTTGTAACTTTCTATCTCTCTCTCTCTCTAATATATATATATATTATGTATTACATGAATGAGAATGTGATATGGTGAAATGTTTCATGAACAGGCTAATTTCAATTGTCACTAGCCTGAGGGAGTGAAATATCTAACCATATCACTCTGATGAGTGTAATACCTGTTTATGAATTTCAGCTATAGGGAGGTTCCCCAAACTCCCTCCTTCCCCAGCCAGGTATTTTAAGCAGCTGCTCAAACCAGGGTTCGGTAGGCTACAGAGGAAGGTAGCTGAAAAACAAAAAAACAACAAAAAAAACAACAGGAAAAGTGGTGAGCTTGGCCAGTTGCAACTACTAGGGTAAGAGCTGTGAAATATCATGAGTTATTTTGGTCATGGTACCTAAAAATATCACTGTGAAGAAGGATGGAATAGATTATACTTATTACTTGAGTCGGGAGTGAGATATGGCTAAATATTTCATGAACAAGATAATTTATTTTCACAACCCAGTGGTGAGTGAAAATAAAGCCTGAGAATGAAATATCTAGCCATATCGCTCTGATGAGGATAAGTTGTTTATTCCAAACTATATATCTTCATGCCATAGTTAGTACTAGGACTGGTATTTCACATACAATCTATGGTGGATGAGTCAGAGTATGATATGGTGAAATATTTCATGAGCAGGTTAATTTATTTTCATGGAGCCAGAAGTGAGTGAAAATAGCTAATACCTGAGAGTGAAATACCTAGCCATATCATTCCACACTAGATATTCACTGCCCTAGTTGATTACTAGAGGACTGGTAACTCACAGAGTAAAGTTGGTTGTAGGGGCTACCCACACCCCCAGCTGATATTTTAGCAACTGCTCTAACACAGTAGAAAAAGTTACACAGTGGAAGGTAGCTGTAAAAGCCAGGAAATGTGACAAGTTTGGGCTAGTTGCTATAACCACAAGGGTAATAAGCTTGTGCAACCTCTGTTCTCATGTCCAGCTACAATCCTCAGTAAATAAAAAAAAAGTGTTAAATGACTTCTAATACGAACTAATGCAAATAGCTAGATATCCAACTGATAATTAATAGTGAGGAGTATCGATGGAAGTCAAAGTATGTTTGCCTTATGATGTTGCATAAGAGGGGAGGTTGCCTTTTGCAATCTGTCCCTTTTATTGCTGCATTCAATGGTTAAACTAAAGTTCACACATGTATTTAAGAAAGTATTGCTCCAAGCTAACTTTGCATAGAGGAATATATAAATTTTATTAGCCTATCACATGCGCTACTAATATACCATGTGTATGTGCATTGACTGAGTTTGTATAACGTGATTGGTGTTCACCTAGATTACTTTGACCAGCATTGCTTGTGAATAGATTAATGTATTGCTACTGCAGATAAACCATGTGATATATACTTTATATCATTGTAATCATATTCATAGTGGGATATGGACACTAAAGTATACTTATCGAGCTAAGGTAACTACTAAACTTCATGCTATTTGTACATAACACACAATTGTGAAATCAATGCAACATCATTGTAAGTAGATGCTTCTTAATCAATTTTATTAAATGGCAGTGTGAGTCCTCAATTTCAAGTTGATTAGAATAGGGGATCACTTAAGTAGTTTTGACGCTGACAGTATAGGGAGAACTCTGGGTACCCACTCTGTGCACAGTGCCTTTAAGTTTAAATTCTTATGCAAGCACTCCAAAAGATTTAAAGTGACATAGGTAGATTATTCTTATATAAATCTGTAGACACACATTTTATAGATACACTGTAATACCGGTATACAGTTCAAGCGAGATTAAAGAAAATCATTGGCAGAAAATAATTATATGCTTGAACAATATGTAAGATAAGGATAATCACTCGCATAAATTAACTTGTCTATTTTAAGTATAATAATAATTATGGTAATTCAACAAGGATTAAAGGGTTTAGAGTTGTGAGGAACTTTTTAACCAAGTGTAATGCAGCAAGCTATAGCTATACTGTGGAGTGCAGCTAGCTAACATGCCCATTGCAGTCTGGAAACTTTTAATGTTTGATCACTCTCAAATCAGCCCTAACAGTTTGTGCTAACTACCAGCAATTGTCATATGGTTAACATTTGCCTTGTTGTTCATTAATATATTGTTATGATTTTTTAACAAGTTTTATCTCCCTCTCCACTCCAACTATATATATATATATATATATATAGCAACAGGACTGTTCGTGTATTTAAGAAAATGATGACTAGATTTTATTATTTACTCCAAAAACTTAATTGTTTCATTTATACTCTCACAAACATGCATGTAATTGTTAAGTTTTAAAGTGATTACTTGTAGTAGTATAATTCTCTGAACTGGCAATGATTATTAATGGCTCTTTTTTAGTTAAATATTTCTAAAAAAAACATCAATTATATCACTTACTATGCAGTTGCTATCTGGTTTTATAGCTTTTTAATTATTGTTGCTGTCATTGCTGTAATTTTTGTTATTATTTATTATACCCTGAAACATTTTTTATTAATATTTAAGACTTGCTATCATCTTTAAAGCAATTATGCTACCAGATGTGTTAGCTAATCTGCAGTAGCTATATTCATACAGTGAAAGGCTTTTTTTTTAAACAAGTGCTACAGCTACTTAAAGAATAGGTGGTTGTCAATGAGTTGATTTCAGTCCTGTTTGCTTTCATCATAAGCAATGTTAATTTATTTTCAGTCGTATGACCCACAAGTCCGACTGAATTTGTCAAGTCAGGTGGACACAATAATTACTCAATACCTGACAGTTTACCTCACAATTCTTATTTTTTTGCACTTCTATTAGTACATTTCAATTAAACTCAGCACACCCTTCTGTGTCCAAACAATGATTTACGTTTCTGCATTTGCAATAACTTCTATCAAACTTTAACATTTTGTTCAAATTTATAGCTTGTGTTGAGCAATGGCTAATAAGGATTTTTTTTTTTTTTTTCTGATCAGCCATTGAAAATATCACCTGATATTTTGGCTTATCAATTTCATGTAGCTTGCAGTAGATTTCTTTCATCAGATAATACATGTAAGCAACTATTTCCAATAAGTCAACTAAACAGTTATTTGGAGAAAAAAAGACAAAAAACTAAACAAAACAAAAAAACATTAAAATTAGCCAGTACCATATAAAGCAATAGCTGTTTACTCTAGCTACTCAAATATTATATTAAATATGCACTTTAATATTTCATCTCTAACACATAGCTACTTCCTGTGAACTTATACTTCCTGTGACCCTATATTATAGTTACTATACCATTGATAGCGAAAGAAGTCAAACAATTTCTAGGATGATAATGATGATGTGGAACTTGTAGAAGCTCCACCTTTTAGCCAACTGAAGTTAATTCTATTTGAAAATATTTATGATATCAGCTATAACTTACTATAATTGTGATTCAAATTACACAGTTTAGCTATCATTGAAAACCAAGGTAATTCTAGAGTACTTCTGTAGCAAATATCAGCAACATTATTACAAATATTGTAGGTTTATTGATGTCTTCAACCTTTCATTATCTGCTACTCATATACTGGATAGACCAAGCTTGTACAAGCAATGTGCAAACACCCAATTTTGAAGTTTTGTACTTGGGTGATGATTGAAAGAACATAACTATTGGTGTGGATGTGAGCTTAGAAGATGTGAGTTATGGTTATTATTCTCAGTATTATCCAGAATTATTCATTCATCATTTAAGCTATTGCATATCATCAGTATCCGGTACAGTAAAAAATGCTTCACTGTCCAGTGAAACATGCTGAAACATTAATCGATATAAAATTGGATACCAAAGTTTGCCTTTGAATTGTTAATAGCTTACTCTTTCAGAAAGTAATCTGAATATTTATTCTTGTGTATTATACAAATGATTTCTGTAACCTCTTCACCTTGCCTCGACTGCATGAATGAATTATTTATAATTATCGTGGCCGTGTATTCATATCTAATGAACGTATTGTAGAAATAGATTAGGGTGGGATATTAGGCATAACTCAATTTACACCATCATCTCTCTTTCCTCCAACACATTCATGTGTATATCACATGAGTGTGTTGAGTGTGATGAGGTTTTTAGTCACTAACTTCATTACTTCCACTCATAATACCGTATTGGATAGGATAGATTTTTCAGGTCTATTTCATGAAGTACCTTCTTCATCAATGGTTGAACCTGTCACATTTTTACCACAACCAAATGATGTCGCACTACATATATAGTAGAGAGAGGTATAAATGTTTTGATATCTAGGCTTACTTTTTGTTAATAAAGTTGTAATATATACTGTTGTAGTTTTACATCTGTAGCACAGTGCCCTTAGCTCTTACTTGTTCACTCTTGTTAGCCCAGAGGTAAGACTGGCTATTATTACACATACACGGACATAAATACACAACATTTAGTGTGAATCAATGGACCATGACAAGTGTTAATTAGTGACGATATAATCGTAAATGGTTAACAAGGTTACTAATGGCTTGTTGTGACAACATCTAGGACACTGTCTGATCATGCCCACAAAAGTAATAACACAGTGTTATTGTTGTTTTTAGAATTTTGGTTCATGTGATCAATATGATGAACAAGGTAATCATGTTGAATGGCACATAAAAATCAATTATATGAATGAGATCGCAGTAAAATCAAGTATGGTAAGTATTACATGTCACTATAAAGATACAGTGCCACTGGGAGTTTCATTGCATAACAAAAAAAACAAAAACAAAAAACAACAACAAGAATCATGTAATGTGCAAAAATGAAGATTGCCTCAATCGTGATTATGTTCATTCAGTCACTCAGTCAAGTGAGGAACTAACTAATCACAAGGATTACAGACTCACACCCAGCTGACAGTTTCTAGAACACGTTAAAAGGAATGAGAGTTCATCATGAAAACTCAGAAAGTCGATTGAAGAAGATCATTTTGGATTTTGAAGATTGGCACACTAGACTGACCTTACAGCAGGTGAATGATGAATTGACTGATATGTTTTGTCTCACCTTTTCAAGGCAAATCACCTTAATTGAAAATTTCACTGAATAAGTCATCAGTTCCTAAGCGGCCGGAAAAAAAACTTAAAGGCTGTCAAAGATTTATTTGGAGTTGGTACTTCAAGGGTATCTCATTGTAGTGGCAAACAACATTCTGAAAGATAAGTTCCAACTCAGAAGTATTGGAAACACTGTTTTTCTCTAGAACATCAGTTATCAAGTAATGTTTGGAGATTACTGTGCTGCAGTTTCATAGAAAGGTGCTTTGCCTCATTGACCATCATGACTGCTGTAAATGCAGCTGTTACTGCATTTCAAGCATTGTGAGGTCATGTATTATGAATCAGTTATGCATGAAGTTAAAGTTCCCAACAGTGAAATCAAAATTATTTCTTTGCAATTTTACATGGCTGAGTAATTCAAATTAAAACACTCAATGAGGTTCATAATATTAGTACCAATGCCCCCCCCCCCCCACACACACACACACACCTCTCACACACACACACACACACACACACACACCTTCTTCCTAGAGTTCTACACCTTACCAGGTACAAGAATTTTTTATTATGATGACAAATTTCAAAGCTTGACATTTTCTTGCTACAGCTTCATTCCACTTGGCTAGACCAGCCCTGCTCAATGTGAGTTAGGTAAGCTGTGCTGTATATGATGCTATCAGCATCTAATGTACTGCATTTCATATACCTCACAATATGTCATCACGGTATACGGAACCAGTTTCTCAATCTTACAAGTACTGCTGGATATCATACTAATTAATTATCTAAGTTATTGTCAATCTGATACTGCTACTTATATTGCTAACCATATAAAGAAATTGTTTTTCACTTCGCTACATTTTAACAATTATAGTGACAATCTTGTCAACAGTAGGAGTGTGTGGTAAAGTGAAGAAGTGGCGTGATGATCCCATTTCTATTTCATACGATCTAAAATTTTGCCCCAAGAACAATTATTCTAAAAAAAAGGCATTGTTGTACATGTGTTAGTGAGTTAGACTAATTTCATAATATTCACATTAGAAGAAAATCAATTACATAATGATTGTGACACAAACTGTGAAGTCCTCCACCTGGAATTAATACATATTGGCTACCCATGATATCCAACTGTGTACTGTGAACCACTAGCTTGTTCACTTTGTATATTTAAATGCACTCTTGACGTTTTTAATCCTAAATTAGTTTATAAAAATAGCACAAATTTTTTAACTTATTGATAGCTAGCTAGAGTAGTATTAAACTGCCTTATAGTATTTTGAGCAGTAGCAGAAATTGAAATGAAAACACTTTAGATGCATCTTCTTGATATACAGGATTTTCACACGGATAGAAAAGAAACTAATTAATGTTGAGGCCACATTGCACATTAATATGTAATGCATTGTGTTTCAATGTACACAAATGTAGGTACTAAAACTTTCCACTCAAAGTAGCTAAATAAATGGCTAGAAAATGCATACTTCTCCTACTACTTAGCCATCATTTACACTAATATATAAAACATTTTGAATACAAAAAAAAGCATAACATTGTTATAATGTGGTTACAGTTGAGATGGACAATATGTATATTATTTATTAATATCATGGGATTGAGTAGAATGAGACTGTTCAGCACGATGTTTTTCTATAAGTAATGCAGGCATATGTTCACTCAATGATATTTCCTGAGTGCGAGAGCGAGCAGCTATGTTCAGTGGTATGGAAGAATCGTCGTCTGTAAATAGCTGATCACTGTAGACATTTTTGAGATATCTGACTAATTCCAGATTGCCAGAGACAGCAGCTAAACGCAGTGGTGTGTCATTGTCTTCATCTGTAGAGAGAGAGTCACTGTGACAGTGTTCTATGAGATATTTCACTACATTTAAATGTCCTTTTATACATGCCACATGAATTGGCATCATTCCATATTTTCCCCTAATGTTAACATCACAGTGATGGTTGTCTGTGAGATATTTGACTAATTCCAGATTGCCAAGGTGAGCAGCTAAATGCAGTGGTGTGTTATTGTGTTCATCTGTAGAGAGAGGGTCACTGTGACAGTGTTCTATGAGATATTTTACTACATTTAAATGTCCTTTTACACATGCCACATGAAGTGGCATCATTCCATATTTTCCCCTCATATTAACATCACAGTGATGGTTGTCTGTGAGATATCTGACTAATTCCAGATTGCCAAGGTGAGCAGTTAAATGCAGTGGTGTGTCATTGTCTTCATCTGTAGAAAGAGGGTCACTGTAACAGTGTTCTATGAGATATTTTGCTACATTTAAATGTCCTACTATACATGCCACATGAAGTGGCATTCTTCCATATTGTCCCCTCTTGTTAACATCACAGTGATGGTTGTCTGCGAGATATTTGACTAATTTCAGATTGCCGGATTGAGCAGCTAAATGCAGTGGTGTGTTATTGTGTTCATCTGTAGAGATAGGGTCACTGTGACAGTGTTCTATGAGATATTTTACTACATTTAAATGTCCTTTTACACATGCCACATGAAGTGGCATCATTCCATATTTTCCCCTCATATTAACATCACAGTGATGGTTGTCTGTGAGATATCTGACTAATTCCAGATTGCCAAGGTGAGCAGTTAAATGCAGTGGTGTGTCATTGTCTTCATCTGTAGAAAGAGGGTCACTGTAACAGTGTTCTATGAGATATTTTGCTACATTTAAATGTCCTACTATACATGCCACATGAAGTGGCATTCTTCCATATTGTCCCCTCTTGTTAACATCACAGTGATGGTTGTCTGCGAGATATTTGACTAATTTCAGATTGCCGGATTGAGCAGCTAAATGCAGTGGTGTGTCATTGTCTTCATCTGTAGAGTGAGGGTCACTGTGACAGTGTTCTATGAGATATTTTGCTACATTTAAATGTCCTTTCACACATGCCACATGAAGTGGCATCATTCCATATTTTCCCCTCATATTAACATCACAGTGATGGTTGTCTGTGAGATATCTGACTAATTCCAGATTGCCAAGGTAAGCAGTTAAATGCAGTGGTGTGTCATTGTATTCATCTGTAGAAAGAGGGTCACTGTGACAGTGTTCTATGAGATATTTTGCTACATTTAAATGTCCTGCTATACATGCCACAAGAAGTGGCATCATTCCATACTTTCCCCTCATGTTAACATCACAGTGATGGTTGTCTGTGAGATATTTGACTAATTCCAGATTGCCAAGGTGAGCAGTTAAATGCAGTGGTGTGTTATTATATTCATCTGTAGAAAGCGGGTCACTGTGACAGTGTTTTATGAGATATTTTGCTACATTTAAATGTCCTGCTATACATGCCACATGAAGTGGCATTCTTCCATATTGTCCCCTCTTGTTAACATCACAGTGATGGTTGTCTGCGAGATATTTGACTAATTCCAGATTGCCGGATTGAGCAGCTAAATGCAGTGGTGTGTCATTGTCTTCATCTGTAGAGTGAGGGTCACTGTGACAGTGTTCTATGAGATATTTTGCTACATTTAAATGTCCTGCTATACATGCCACAAAAAGTGGCATCATTCCATATTTTCCCCTCATGTTAACATCACAGTGATGGTTGTCTGTGAGATATTTGACTAATTCCAGATTGCCAAGGTGAGCAGCTAAATGCAGTGGTGTGTTATTGTGTTCATCTGTAGAGATAGGGTCACTGTGACAGTGTTCTATGAGATATTTTGCTACATTTAAATGTCCTTTTATACATGCCACTAGTTTTAATAAAGAATCGCATTCCTGTTCATTCAGTCTGTCAGGAATATCAGTGTAATTGTACAGATACTTGATTACACTATTTTGTCCATGCATAGCAGCACAGTGCAGTAAAGTATGACCATCTGTAGTCTTGAAGAATGCATCACAGTGATGGATGTTCAGTAAAGACTGGACTACTCCTAGTTGATCTCGTGCTGCTGCCACACACAGAGCTGTTTGCTGGCTTTCTGAACTGAAGCAGTTGGTATCAAGCAGTAATTCGAATATGCTGCCATGTACAGTAGATAGGGAAAGTGAATTATTATCTGTTAACAGTTTATTAGGCAAATAATTTAACAGAAACACTATAAAGTCTGCTTGCTGTGTCACTATGGCAACATGGAAGATGCTGGCTGATAAGCCTTTCACATTTAATGTTGTAAGTTTCATAATTTCACTGAGAGGAGTAGTACTAGATGTAAATTCAATTATCACTTTAAATATTTCAAGGTTGCCAAGAATGACTGCGTAATGGAGTGGTGATAGTTCATTATTGTCAGCCTGCAAAGCATTAGCTCCTTCAAGCATTAGCAACAATTGTACCACCTCCATATTACCACCTATCACTGCCAAATGTAATGGAGTTTGTTTTTTGTCATTAACAGTAAAAATTTTGCCGCTCGAATCAACTATTAAACGCTTGACCATCTGCAGATTGCCACACAGAGCTGCATCATGAACACTAATCTTGTTGGTTGTTCCCAGAAGACCCTTGCTTGCTTGTTGGCTTGCTGTATTAATACTTGAGACTTTTAATTCTTTAATGGAATGGCAAATTTCTTGTAAGGATTGTTCTTGTGAAAAAAATGTTTCCTATATAAAATAAGTTGTGTTGAAACAAAAACTGATGCAAACATCATATCATGTTTGCTCTAATTGTCTGGCACAAACCAGTAAAGCTTCTTTAAATTACGATTTTTTTCTTTTAACAACGATTACAACAATAAGAAATGTTCTCAGCCAATATGATTTTAATTATGTGAGTTTAAGTTTTAATTAACATAATATTGGCTGTTAGAACCAAGAAAATTTGCTATTAGCAAGTACTCCGCCACATTGTGGCGCTTGACATATTGCAAAGTAATAATGCAGTAGCACAAGTTATCTTGCTCAGTTATCATTCTCTACCCCTGGTTAAGGTTAAATAAGTTTCCCTCTCCTGCTCTTTTTTTTTCCCTAAACTACCTGAGCTTTTCTTATACCCCATCTCTCATTTCTTCACTGTAAACCAAAAGGTGTGTAGTTCACACCAAATTAAGCGTGAATCACTTGTTACAATAGTCACACCAAAATATGGTGTGATGCGCACACCTCATCGTTTGGGTATGAAGTACATACCAAATTTAGCGTGAATTCTCACCACAATCACTACGAACTCATACTTACATTAATGCTGAATTATTTTAAGTTACATTGATTCTAGTAATACATATCAACATTTTTTTTTTTCAAAAAGAGATTGGTGTAATCCCAGATCTCATTAATCAGACGACTAAAATCGTACTCAACTCTTTTATCTAGCACACAAGTGTACGTAGGTAGATTACAATGATAATAGCATTGGTTTTTGCCTGCACATGAATATAATTAATGTTCGGTAAAGGGTCCATGCTATTCCATTGAGTGTGAATTTCACACTAAGTGTGCATTCACACTAGGAAGAAAGTGTGAAGGACACACTGTGCATAGGTGGTGGGCATTCACACCACCAGTTTGGTGTGAATTTGGTGGGTTTTCACGCTATAATTTTTACAGTGTTCAGCTCTTTTTCTTGAGTCATGAAGTACCCTTATCCTTTGTCTATCTCTCCTGCTTCTGAATTTTTGTCATACTTGAGAAACTTTTGTCTTCTATTTTGTACACTCCGCCACATTGTGGCGCTTGACATATTGCAAAGTAATAATGCAGTAGCACAAGTTATCTTGCTCAGTTATCATTCTCTACCCCTGGTTAAGGTTAAATAAGTTTCCCTCTCCTGCTCTTTTTTTTTCCCTAAACTACCTGAGCTTTTCTTATACCCCATCTCTCATTTCTTCACTGTAAACCAAAAGGTGTGTAGTTCACACCAAATTAAGCGTGAATCACTTTTTACAATAGTCACACCAAAATATGGTGTGATGCGCACACCTCATCGTTTGGGTGTGAAGTACATACCAAATTTAGCGTGAATTCTCACCACAATCACTACGAACTCATACTTACATTAATGCTGAATTATTTTAAGTTGCATTGATTCTAGTAATACATATCAACATTTTTTTTTTCAAAAAGAGATTGGTGTAATCCCAGATCTCATTAATCAGACGACTAAAATCGTACTCAACTCTTTTATCTAGCACACAAGTGTACAAAACATTTATAAGGTAGATTACAATGATAATAGCATTGGTTTTTGCCTGCACATGAATATAATTAATGTTCGGTAAAGGGTCCATGCTATTCCATTGAGTGTGAATTTCACACTAAGTGTGCATTCACACTAGGAAGAAAGTGTGAAGGACACACTGTGCATAGGTGGTGGGCATTCACACCACCAGTTTGGTGTGAATTTGGTGGGTTTTCACGCTATAATTTTTACAGTGTTCAGCTCTTTTTCTTGAGTCATGAAGTACCCTTATCCTTTGTCTATCTCTCCTGCTTCTGAATTTTTGTCATACTTGAGAAACCTTTGTCTTCTATTTTGTACTCTCACCTTCCTTTTGGAAACTAACGCTATTTAGCTACAATTAATCACTCACCTTTTTGCCTTCTCTTCCCTTCCATTTTAAACATCGCCGCCTTACCTCGCCGATTCCACCCACCTTTACCTCCTCTTTGGTACTTTCACCTTTTTTTTTGAAACAATACATGTAGGTAAATCACTCACAAAAGTTACGAGAAAAGCCATTAATACCCTGGAATATTATGTGAATCAAGTGGTAAAGTTTTGACGGGCCATTGTAATTGTAAGGCTGGACTAGGAGAAAGTTGCAGTCATGTAACGTCCCTTTTGTGGGCTGTGGAAGCTGGTGTAAGGTTACGAGATTCAATGACGGTTACACAGAAGAAAACCTACTGGGTTTTGCCTCCCAGTGTGAAAGATGTACCATATACCCCCCTGAGTGGCATCAAGTTTAAGGGCAAGAGTGCAACATTGAAAGAGGGGAAAGCTTTTCGAATACCATCCCCTTCAGTTGATCAGGCTCCTTCACCTACTCCTTCACCTAGTCCTTCACCAGCTGTATATATATCGTTCACCATTACCAACTCCAGTGGCGAAAAAAATAAAGGCTCCGACAACGGAAGGAGTAGATAGATTGTATTTAAGTCTTTCTAAATGTAAAAGTAAGCCTTCTGTTCTATCACTAATTCGCAATTATTCCTCAGCATACATGCCTAAATCATTGCACCCTAATTTACCACCAGTGCTTACAACTGCATTGTTTGATAGTTAGGTGTTAGATGGACTTTTCTCAACAGATTAGGAGTAGCCATCGGTTAAAAGCATAGTTCCAGAGAAATTATATCCTGAAGTACAGAGATAGTGACTGCACTATACAGTGTAGCTACAATATAAATGATTTTTAGCTTACAGTAGTCTCATGCAGTTTTTATAAAGCAGGCCTAGTATTAGCGTGTGGTAGCACGGTAACGGTGTCATTTGGGATTAATAGCACGAACAACGTGATTAAAATACCACGAGGCAAACTTGGAGTGCTATTTATTTTAATAGTCTTACGAGTGCTATTGATCCCTAATAGCACAGGTTAACTGTGCTGCTATCACTCGCTAATAGTAGGCCAGCTTACCCATGCTATTACTCTTACTAATTAATAAGTGCATTACGTTACACTTTATTAAGGATAGATGTAACGTAGCATGCTTTACTCATGCCGATGTGAGAGCGAAATTTTGTAGCCAAGGAGCTGAATGTTTATTGAGTCACTTGGACTCAGACTAGGCCATCCATATACAGACTATGAAGTATATCTAGGAAAACAGCAGAGAATTCCATCGCAGGTACAGCACGATCGACAGATGATGATATTTCAGAAATCATATATGGGGTGTGGCTAAAATATTTACTTCTGGTAACTCTAAAAGAGGGTTCGACCGAACCCCCCTTGGCTACTGGTATGCTAGCTAACTTTGCAAGCTTACAAATAATATAAATTGTGTACTTACAATATTGAAGTCTAGAATCTTGAATACTCTGTTCGATGAACTCAAAGTTTCTGAATCTATGATTTCATAAAACATGGCTATTCAATATTTTGAGCTCTGAGCATAAGATATAACTGTACCGAATGATGAAGCTTCATATTTTTGCAAAGCATTTAGACATACTGGGTTGTTCAATGGAAGTTTTTCTGGATAAAAATTCAAAAATCTTAACACATGATCAGAATAATAACATGGATGTTATAAATATCTTACCAGTTGGACTAAAGTGTATCGTAGGAGTGAAAATATTGCCTTCTGACAAATGTCGGCCTACATATAATGCGAAATTATAATGATATAAAATGGAATAAAATATGAAAATATGTTACCAATTTTTTTACTGAGATGCCCACTTGTAAGAGTATTGGCACTGAATGATGAAGCAGAGGAAGATATAAGTGATTTTTCTGACGTAGATCGATCTGCACGAATAAAAGGAAGTTCACTAAGAGCAATCAATCACCTTGCATATGTGAGGCAATTACAATCCTTCCAATAAATTTATCATTCAATATGTTTAGCAACCCAAGGTCAGCAGATGCCATCAAGTTTATATATTTTGTTCTATGTAGCTGAACTTTAGACTATTCAAATCGTTGTCCTGATATAAGAATTTATTTATAAACAAATACAATAACATCTTGCAAAAGGTGCAATAACAGAGTGATTAGGTTAGTCACATTGAATTAGTCTTAGTGTATAATTTATTTGGGATAATAACATAGTAAGAAATTATATTACCTTAAAAACTGAAATATTTTTAATACTATAGCATTTATATAAAAATAAAGTGTTGAATAATAAAGTATCTATAACTTACACAACTTGGTTGTGCTTTGTAAGTATATGAATTCTTCATTAATTTTCACCCATAATATATGATACTTTTCTAGTATCAATGACATATCTTGTATTCTATTTTTCAATACAAGTGAAAATCTCTCTGGGAACAACCAAGACACGCATATACTTCCTTCACTAAATTTATAATAGTACATTGCAGATGCAAAGTGGGAAAGCAGTGGCACACATTTATTTACAATACAATCTCGCAAGACTTCCAAACGAGATAATGTAAACTTAGTGATATCTTCTTTGATGTCAAACTTGATTGTGAGCTCAACCACAGAATCTGGGATGTCGTCCATTTGATGCCGCCCTTTCCAACATTTGATAAATGGAACCACTAATGTTGTTCGCTTAAAATCCTTAATTTTAATAACATAGCTTTCTATTTCTTGTGACAAATGTGGGATTTTACACTTCATTATCAAATATTTTAACATTTCATAGTCCAAAAAGTTCCATAGATTTAAACTTAACATCTCCACAAATTCATCGATATCTGCAATTTGTTCTATTTCAGGTTTGAGTTTACACCATAATGGAGTGATACTAGCACCAACATACCGTGGGATAAATCTAATATACTTTTTAACATCGTAGATTGAGGTTCCGTTTTTTACTAGATAATCTACAAATTCAGTAACTAGATCAGCAAACTCATCTTCCAGTAACTGCACTTGTTGTTGTAAATCAATAAGCTCTGTAAACAAATGCCAAGTGTATTAGACAATAATATTAAACACTAAACTTTTGATATTACCTTCATCAAGAGTGCCACTAAATGAAGATACTATAACATCATCCTTGATCGGTTTCGGGTTGTCTGTCACAAATGGAAGATGCAATAATTATTGCTACTATTAATGTGCTTAGAAAAATAGGAGAAAACATTACACAACTGTTTGTAGCATATGACATTAATTCTTAAACAAAATAAATATGGTCATAACAAAAAGCTAAAGTATTTTAGCATCACATTATCATGAACTCTCCTACTCTCTTTTTTCTGAACAATCTCAGCTTTTCTTATCCCCAACCTTTTCTTTCTTCAGCCCTTTCTCCTCTCTTGCTTCTGAATCTCTCTGCCCTATTATCATGATAGTGGATTTGAGCTTTGCAAAACTGTTGCCTTCTTTTTCGTACATTCGCCTTCCATTTTGAAAACGAAGCGGCCTTTACTGTCGATTCCACCCACATTTTAGTTATTATTACGCTGCCTTCTCACCGATTCCAACAGCTTTTTATAGTTAGTCGCCTTTTGCCTCCTCTTTAGTACTTTTGATTTGTTCCGCCGCACATACATTCCGGCGGTCAATTACTGTTAGCACATTACCCGGAGATAGCCCTCCTCAACCACAAATAGAAATTACTGTACGAGTCAGCCACCCTATTAACATTCCGTTTAATAGTCATGGTAATTTGTAGAAATTCAGGTATAAAGGAGGTGGGGCATTCACCACTTCCACATTCCTCTAGTCTAGAACAAATTTGGTACGGCCATGTCCCCACGCACTATGCGCATTACGTGGGTCTGACACCACTAGACTACAATTAATCACTTTCTACTGAATGATTCATGTAAATACGCCGTTTTACAGAAGTGTTGGGCTCATGAATTATTCATGAATACATACACCGTCGGTCGTCAGTTGTAGTCGTTACTGACACACAAGCGTATTATTATATAGATAACTGTATCTTTGAAGAACAGTAGAATAATTCTAAAATAATTGGAAGGTTTCGGGAATTAATTTGACCCTAAAAATTTATTCTAGACCCTCATGTTAAAGTGACTACAACAGACAGAGCTGAAAGTCTACAACTTCAAGTTAACCCTCAGCGTACATGCCAAGAGGCTCTGACTACAAACAATCAGGTCGAAATCACATGAGCAAAACATTTTCTTGCATTATCTCTTTTGGCCTCAGAGTGCGATTTGGTAAAAGGTCCTCATTGAGGTTAATGCTTCAGGCATGCGCACTTACCCGTACTATTTCACTTGGCTAACGTGGTATTTCACTTAGTTTCACTTAGTTTCCGTGCTATTTCACTTAGTTACACGCTATTTCACTTTTCCCATGCGATTTCAACCGAACAGCGATTTTTCCCATACATTTTGAATGGGCAATTTACGCTCCATACTATTGTTCTTATTATTATTACTATTATTGTTAATAGCTGATTCTCTAGTTGAAATAAGTTGATTGAACTTCTCTTTGATTTTACTAACAATAGCAGAAATATCAAATATAATTTTTTTTGTTGCCTACAATTTGAACTGTGATACAATAGTTGTATCAGAGGGGAACATTGTCAACTTATAAATCCATGAATACATAGCATAATTATTACAACAAATACTCACCTGTATTATCATGTGCTGGTACATCAATACCTTGTTCCTTCATATTCAATAAAAGGATTTGAATTATGTCCTTGTAAGTTTCTCTGTGGGACTGAAATTCCGTCAATATAACATAGAAATTCTGTGCATTCAATTCAACTTTGTCTCGTATTTTTTCCACCAGCTTCCCTGACTTTTCCAATGGTGTTAGTGGACATGTAGCACTCAATACATAGTCATGAATATCGTTATTGATGATATAATTACGCTCAAGAAAATGAACAATATCTCGATTATCTTTCAGTGCTATTTCCAATTTATCCATGCAGTTTATAATCACAGTGTATTCAGGAGAATATGGTTCCATTGCTATTCTGCAACAAAAAGATACACATTATATTCTAGTCAGATAGAAAAACATACTGACACAACATCAGTGTCCATTACCAATTATTTTAATTGGTGAGTGAACGAAGCAAATGAGACACTATCATGGGTAACACAATTGAAAATCGGGGATTTTTTAAAAATTATATATATATATATTATATGGATGTACATATGCCATTTTGTACTTTGACTTCGTGTTTTTGTGTTTGCTTCGTGGTCTACCCCTTCCCATACCTCCATTAAACAGAAACTTTCAGCGTAGCGATCCCACATCATCTAAGGAAATTTAATTGTTTACACCTTTGTATTAGGTTGTTTCTAAATGCCATAAGATGCATTTGGGTCTTACAAACTTACTGTTAGACTCAACACTGTGCAGTAATTTTTTAGAACTTCTTGTTTGATTTTTGTTTTTGTTTTTTGTTGTTGTTTTTTTAGTCGCAAAATGTTATGGCAAATGGTTACTATGGTATTGAGACACTTTACCAGACATAATTCCTAAAACTGGGTCGTTTGTAGTAGCTGTGAGTGCTTGTTGTCAAAAGCTACTGGAAATTCAGACAGTCAGAATGACAGACTACAGATAATACCAGTACTCAGGAAATTTAGATATGAAAGTAGTTCTGTAGTGTTAGCTAATGGTAACTACGACTAAATACTTTTACTTTAAGAAATAGACTGACAGATTCTCTTGAAGTGTTTCATTTGTGCATAGAATTGCTTGCCATTTGTGTTCAAGCACATCACTAGGTATACTATTATATATGTCATACATGCCCATCCATATGTGCACACATGCATGCATACATGCATACATACATACACATGTACATGTGTAAGTGCATGCATGCGTACATACATACATACATGCATAAGTACATACATACATACATACATACATACATACATACATACATACATACACACATACATACATACACACCCATGCACACATATATATATACACACACATGCACACATACATACACACATACATAAACACATACATACACACATACATACACACATACATACACACATACATACATACCGAACGGTTAAAAGAAAACAGGACTGTAGAAATTCTGTATTATAGTGGTGTGACTCAGCAAGCTACATAATGCAGTCTCAATTAGGTGACCCTTTACCAACCAGATTGTTATATGGAGAGGAAGTATTGAGAATCATCACAGCACTACAAAAAGGTATTTTGAATTTGCAACATTCAGTGTGAAGTTTAAGAGGCAGGCGGTCTACTACACTAATATGATTTTGACGCTGTTTGGCTACAGCAAGTGTTGAAATTTCATAATTGGAGCACCTTTTTAGGGTGCTGCAAACTAATTGTATAAGTTTAGAGCAATTAATTATTATTTGAAGAAATAACAGTGTAGTGTATCAGCATTCTGCAGTCGAAATCAATATATTCCCTCTTTACAATACACTGAAAAGTGGCCAAGTGCAGTAGCTATTTAGCAACAAACTGAATTCGACGTAGCATAGTTTTTCAGGGGCTCCTATAGTGTAGTAGATATAGAGTTTAACCCGGAAAAAAAAAGTAGAGAAACAATTTTGGTATCAAAAAATGCGCAATTTTTCATAGACTAACATGCAAAAAAGTTAAAGTGGTCTAACAATACTCACCATTACTACACCGAAGAGAGGTAATCATATCTCTCAGTAGCTCTCATAAATTGATATGGGTTGTTAGAGGAGATTGAAAATGTAAATAGCTAAAAAAATATCCCAAAGGCCAGCCTGCTTCGCACGTTATTAACAAAAAGTACATTACTCTTCTTTTATCTTATATTTTTCAAGTTGCTTTACCAATTTACATATTTAGTCACTCATGCATAAAATAGGTCCTACGTCTCTATGTTTATTTGCCTGTGTCTCACTTGCTTCCATCTTACTCCTTTTCATAGATATTCAAAGGGAGTCACAAGTCTAGGTAAATGTTTTCTTGTGATGAGTTAATTTCCTTGTTTTCTTTCTTGTACACTGAATTTCAAGTGAAAAGTTTGTCTGTTATGTGTAATTTATGTGTCTGTCAGTAGAGGGAAACTCATAGTACACTCTCCCTGCACTTGTCATGCACAACTTAAGGAAACTCATTTGCAGGTTTCAGGAAATATGAGATTTCTCAGAAATGTATGCCCCTGCAAGTCACGACAATTTCCCTGGACCAGTAGGATTGTCACTATTTTACTTGGTAATGATCTGGCTTGAACTTTTCTCTTCACCACGCTTGAAAAAACAAATACATATACTGCTATTTCAGTGTGTTCCTAAATATTACTCTGAGAAATACCTCAATTTCAGCGCGCGTGCAGTCAAAAGGGGGATACATTTTAACTTCAGTGTGAAGCTAAACAAGAGCTACACTTGAGCTTCCTCAAGAGTTTATGCTATGGGTTGTAGCTCATAGCACGCTCTCTCTTCTAATTATGCATAATTTTATACAAAGAGAATAATTTAAGGTGATTAAGAATAAAAATTTAGTAAATCTAACTGGATGAAAAATATCTAGCTAGCTTAGCTCACTAGTCATTTGTGTTGCAGCAATAGTTCTGTTTGTAATTAAATTTTCACTATGCTAATGAATCATATTGATATGTTGCAATTACTTACCTCAATATAAAATGAATTCCAAGTAATAAGGCTGTCATGGGTTATAAGTTTTGACTCCCACAATAAGCTGGTACAATTATCCACACTGAGTAATCTGTTCTGTGCGATAATTTCCTACGATGACATAATATTTTAGCTTTAACTTTTTATTCTATGCATCACTAGATACACCCAAAGTCGTAACCAATAATTGCTATAGAAAAGCCTGCCAACTAACTAAATCACTTAGTACTACTGAAACTCACAAATTTCCTTAGCCAAATTGATTTCCTAGCTAGTTTATTTTCAATTCAAATAAGCTTCTATTCTCCGACGCAAAGAAAGAAAAGGGGAAGGACTGTCCGCCCTTCAATGGCATGCTCGCTATTTATTATTCTTGGGAAGCACACTGGGGGCGTGTAGATGCCACTCACGTGCGTGGTGCTATATGTTCCGGTTTTATGGACGCTTATGACGGACAAATTGTTCTGCGCACGCATTCCTATAGTTATTGTTCGATAGACTGAATAACGGACTACACAGTCTATTATTAGCTAGTTATTATTAGCTATTTGTTAGATCCTCATCAATATTGAGAAGCTGCCGTATAGTATTCCACAAATCCTTGATACGCACAAACACAAACGCTTACACTAGAGTGCATGCACACACACACACACACACACACACACACACACTGGGACATACCTGTTTAGCCTTTCTTTTGTAATTATGTTTATGAAATGATTTACTGCCTGAAAACATGCGCAGGTATTCATTTTTCTCTGTAGAAGAAATTTTGAACACTTTTTCATCATGTACATTTTCCTCTACATCTTAGTCGAGTTTCGTTCATTTTAGAATGTAGCAGTATTAACGTAGTGTTTTACTCTCTCGCGGGTGACGTGGTACAGGTAATTTCAAGACTAATTTAATGTAAACTCACGTCTGTTTAAAATCAAAACAGACGTGAGTAGTACATTAAACTAGTGATGCGCTCTAATAGCACAAAATAGCGAAGCGAGCGATGCATGTTCCCTGTAATTGCAGCTATTCCATGCATGCTTGGTGTGGCTAGGAACATTTAATGGCTTTTCAAAAAGAAAGATTATTTACTTTGCTACCTGTTTCTGTTTCGTTTTAGCTCTCCTCCTCCTTGCCCTGTCTTTTTCATTTCTTATCTCTCTCCTTACTAATTTTCCTTCTGGAGTTTCTAACGCCCTCAAAGCTCTTGACGAGCGTTTCTAACGTTTTGTCTCTCTTCGCAGAATTTGTTTCACTGGGCATAGCGGGCTACTTGTAGGGTGGGTAAACAAAACAAAATGTTGCTAAGAAGGTTACCCCGCCCGCGCAAGCGCGTAGGAGAAAATGTGCACACTAGGCCCATGCAAGAACAAAAACCATTCCTAGACCTAACAAAAACAATTAAAAAAACAAACAAAAAAAAACAAAAAAAAATATATATATATATATATATTTAGCTCCTGTTGCTATATTGTTACTAGGTGTACTAACTTGGTAAGTGTGCACTAATTTTTGCCTTTAGGTATATGAACTGTGCATACTAACCACCCTTGGGTATTGCTATTTTTGAGTTTTAATAGAATTGGCTGGATAAAGGAGAGCTGTTATGAGGCCTGGATATGCATGCCTGGATATGCATACCTGGATAGCATACCTGGATAGCATACCTGACAGATATGCATACCTGACCTATATGGGACCAGCGGGCCTAGTTGGGATAACTCTCCCCTGACAACTCTCCAGCTGAGCTCATACCACCAGAATTTACCTTAGCTAGCTGCTTAACTGCTTACTGCCAGAGTGGCCAGGGGAGGGTTAGATCAGATAACAGCTGGCAGCTACAATGCTAAAGTAGGTGTGCTTCAATTGAATTTTAATTGAATTTTAATTTTGAGCCGAAAACACAGAATAATTCGCTTGACACCCCCATTTCTGCAAAATGCTGATAACAAAGTTGCTAGTGGAAACTGGCATGGTAAACGGCATCTAAAATAGTTAGAGAGCATGCCCTTAGGTACTGGTGAATTTAGTGCACAAAGCCCTCGGCCTACGGCCCTTGGGCTTCAGTGCACTAAATCCACCAGTACCTAAGGCTTATGCTCTAACTATTACATATATGTGAGTGGGTCTAGGAAAAAGGACCTTATGGAGAAAACCAAAAAAATTGAGTTTTTTATGCTAATAAAAAGCTACAATTTTTCTCAACTTAGTGCTAAAATACTGGAGGGTAAAACCTTCGACGTGCAGAGAAACTGGCAGTTGAACTGGGCTGTATTCAGCAAAGAACGTCTCGCGGCCTGTCTTGTCGGAATCCTTGGCTACTCTATTCGCTGTAGCGGTAAACTTTCAGCCAGAGGTAAGCTGTAGAGTGCATGCAATAGTCTCAAAGCTATGCCGTTTTTTTTAGCTGCTTCTTTGAAACTCCGCCCATCCCCCGTTTATTGTACTTCGAAAACGAGAGAGAGAATAAAAACTAGCTTGTCTTTCCACGGCACGCTTGGGGTCTGAATTTTCCGATGACTTACTTCTGGAGCCTATATCTCAATTACAATTTTTGCGTCGTAAGGTCCCTTTTCCCAGACCACCCACATTCATATATCGCGGACTCATTATAAGTCAGCCGCTCGCTTCGCTGAATTAGTCTTGATATTACCAACGAGGTTCCCCCACACCCGGGGTAAACTAGAAAATGCTCGTGTAGCATTGGTTGGGCGAGCGAGCGAAGTTCTGGAATGCGCGCGCGTTTAAACGACGACGTATCGTATTCAGGATTTCCATAGACTACATCTTAGAGTTGCTCGCTCGCTACGCTCGCTCGCCAATTAGCTAAAGGGTTCCACCTACCCCGTAAAGACGAGTCAAGGTGCTGGTGGTTCTGACAACCAACTGTGGTGTGTTTTATAAAATTGGGGATGTCAGACAGAACAGAAAGAAAAAGGAAACTTGACTTGGGGGATGGCGACTCCAGGTCGAAAGTGAGGTAGCTATAGAAATGAATGTCATTGTTCTTTAAAATTACCTAAGTCTGGTACACTGTGTACACATGAAAAGTGCGTGTTAATTGGGGTAAAAAGAGCTTCCCAAAATTTGTCAAAGGCAACCAACTGGCATGTACTAGTGTGTGGTGCCCAGTAGTTATATAAATAATTTAATAGGAACTATTGTAGTCCAAGAACTGTCTCTAATTCGACTGCTTCACTCTCACTCAAATTGTATACTACATAAACAAAAAAAAAAAGGCTGAACTTGGATTGGGCCATCACACAGTCGCCGAGACAACAAAGACACTCCCTCTTCCTCATCGGCATCCTCTGGTTCCACTTCAGCGACATCTGCTGCTCTAGCTGGCACTAAACCTGAGAAAAATAAAATAAAAGTTTCTATTTCCCTGGTAACTTGTAGACTAGTCAATTCTTACATTCCCTAACCCCTTAACACCAATCACACTCACACACACATACACTCACACACACTCTCTATCTGTCTCCTCACTCTCTCTCTCTCCACCACCAACCTACCTCCCCCACAACCACCTCAAAGTGATTAAATTTGTGGTGAATTTCTCAAAGTGATTAAATTTGTGGTGAATTTTTCGGTTTGTTGCTACGAGAGGCCATGAACGATCCTCTGTTGGAACGGTACGGGGTCATCATTTTGGACGAGGCTATCATTTTGGACGAGGCTCACGAGAGAACAGTGGCCACTGATATCTTAATGGGACTGCTCAAGGAGGTGAGGGCGCGGAAGGAGGTGGCTCATATATACTGTGATGAGTGCTATAAATGGAGAGGAAAACAGAATCAATAGTGTTAAGTTGTGATGCCTGGTGTATGTGTACATAATTAACCCTCAGTGTGCATGCACAGACGGGATATGTGTATCTACTCACTTTGTCAATCAGTCAGTCAGTTCACTCAACAACTGATGGTGGCCTCCTGAACATGGAAAGCAGGATCAAACTGTTCTGGCAAATCATCTACAGTATTACGATGTAAATATGACTTGCCTTCGTATGTATTAATACGTGTGTGTGTGTGTGTAGATTGTGCGGAATCGCACAGATCTGAAGATCATTATCATGAGTGCTACACTGGACGCTGGCAAGTTTCAGCATTACTTTGGAGAAGCCCCATTGCTTGTGAGTGTGGCATGAGGGCACCAGTGGAATATCATATGGAATGCTACCATTAAAAAAAAAAACAGTTTTAGGTTTGATTGGAGGGGGGGCGGGCGGTTAATTGTGATTGTTCATTCTCAGGAGAATGATGGGTGTATGTACGTGTGTGTGTGTCTGTGTGTACATGGAATAAACCAAATACACACAATTCTGTAGTGTGTCCAGAAGTTTTCTTAGTTTTATAATCATTCATTTTTCTTCCAGAGTGTACCAGGCAGAACTCATCCTGTGGAGATCTTCTTCACCCCAGAGCCTGAGAGAGACTACCTGGAGACAGCCATTAAGACAGTCATACAGATACACCTGTCACTACAAAAAAAGTGGAGTTTCCTCATGCATGATAGATGCTTGAAAGGCAAAGGAAATTCCATCCAGTTTGCTTGTGTCAAAGTGCAGGAAATTCCGGAATTTCCTCTACATTTCTTGCTACATGGTGGTATATGATAGAGCACAATTTCAGGTACCTGACAGGACCTATTTCAGGTACCTGAAATTTCATCTACCAAATTTCAGATGCATTTCCTGTATACATGTCACAAGCAATAAAAGCCATGTGTCATCTTCATTTCATGTACCAAATGTCAAATTTCCTGTATTCATGTCAGAGACAGAAATGCCATGTGTAATCCTCATTTCATGAAGTGAACATCAAATTTCCTACATACATGACAATGTCAGGAAACTGCACGTGTTATCTTACTTTCATGTACTCAAAATATCTGATTTCTGACTCCATAAATGTTGGAATTTTTTTTTAATTACAATTATATTCAAACAATCACCACAAAATATGAATAAAATCAGCTCTATGAACATGGATTGTCATTTTGTGACAAATGTAGCTAGGAACAGTCCAGGATAGTTCATTTGCTTAGTCACCGAGCACTTGTTGATCCATTCTCAGGGACGGAGAGTCTGTTTAATTTTGTAGCCCTGGTGATTTCGTCAGAGGTGCACTCTTTGCAATTCTATATGTACAAATGAAGTAAATAATTATAACATTTTTTTAAAATTTTAACACAGTTACATCCCATACAACATTCCAAAACACTTCTACAGAAGACTATTAGCTTTACTATTTGCTAACAGTACTTACTTTCATGCATTATTCAGTATCTTTACCAAGATATCACAAATCTTTACCACCAAAGAAATCACAGACCTTCACCAACCAAGAGAGCGTATGTATTTAACTAACCAAAAGATCACACATACTACTTTACCAACCAAGAAATCACAGATCTTTATTAACTAAGAGATCACAGATCTTTACATACCAATAGATCACAGATACTTTACCAACCAAGAGATCACACATCTTTACCAACCAAGAGATCACACATCTTTACCAACCAAGAGATCACACATACTTTGACCAACAAAGAGATCACAGATACTTTACCAACCAATAGATCGCACATACTTTACCAACCAAGAGATCACACATCTTTACCAACCAAGAGATCGCACATACTTTACCAACCAAGAGATCACACATACTTTACATACCAAGAGATCACAGATCTTTAAATACCAAGAGATCACAGATTCTTTACCAATCAAGAGATCACACATACTTTACCAACCAAGAGATCACACATACTTTACCAACCAAGAGATCACACATACTTTACCAACCAAGAGATCACACATACTTTACCAACCAAGAGATCGCACATACTTTACCAACCAAGAGATCGCACATACTTTACCAACCAATAGATCACACATACTTTACCAAACAAGAGATCACACATACTTTACCAACCAAGAGATCGCACATACTTTACCAAACAAGAGATCACACATACTTTACCAACCAAGAGATCGCACATACTTTACCAAACAAGAGATCACACATACTTTACCAACCAAGAGATTACCACCAAAGAAATCACAGATATACCAACCAAGAGAGCGTATATATTTAACTAACGGAGAGATTGCACATACTTTACAACCAAGAGATCACAGATCTTTATACCAAGAGATCACAGATCTTTACATACCAAGAGATCACAGGTACTTCACAAATCAAGAGATCACACATACTTTACCAACCAAGAGATCGCACATACTTTACCAATCAAGAGATCACACATACTTTACCAACCAAGAGATCGCACATACTTTACCAACCAAGAGATCGCACATACTTTACCAACCAAGAGATCACACATACTGTACCAACCAAGAGATCGCACATACTGTACCAACCAAGAGATCGCACATACTGTACCAACCAAGAGATCGCACATACTTTACCAACCAAGAGATCGCACATACTGTACCAACCAAGAGATCGCACATACTTTACCAACCAAGAGATCGCACATACTGTACCAACCAAGAGATCGCACATACTTACCAACCAAGAGATCACACATACTTTATCAACCAAGAGATCACACATACTTTACAACCAAGAGATCGCACATACTTACCAACCAATAGATCACACATCTTTACCAACCAAGAGATCACACATACTTTATCAACCAAGAGATCGCACATACTTTACCAACCAAGAGATCACAGATACTTTACCAACCAATAGATCGCACATACTTTACCAACCAATAGATCGCACATACTTTACCAACCAATAGATCACACATCTTTACCAACCAATAGATCGCACATACTTTACCAACCAAGAGATCACACATCTTTACCAACCAAGAGATCACACATACTTTACCAACCAATAGATCACACATCTTTACCAACCAAGAGATCACACATACTTTACCAACCAAGAGATCGCACATCTTTACCAACCAAGAGATCACACATACTTTACCAACCAATAGATCACACATCTTTACCAACCAAGAGATCACACATACTTTACCAACCAGAGATCGCACACTTATCAACCAATAGATCACACATCTTTACCAACCAAGAGATCACACATACTTTACCAACCAATAGATCGCACATACTTTACCAACCAAGAGATCACACATACTTTACCAACCAAGAGATCACACATACTTTACCAACCAAGAGATCACACATCTTTACCAACCAAGAGATCACACATCTTTACCAACCAAGAAATCACATATCTTTACCAACCTAGAGATCACACATACTTTACTAACCAAGAAATAGAAAACAATCACCAGGATTAAGGTATAGGAAAATAAGACAAAGAGTAGGTTTAAGACAGATGATAGTTAGCAGGTAAAGATTAAGGACAATCGCCAGGACTGCAATATGACAACTAGTAGGAAAAATGACATTAGGATTAAAATTTGGACAGTCAGCACAAGCTTAAACTAAATTGGTCATTGGATAAAATATTCTATAGAACTTGATAAACATACTGATGACTTGTGTATGCTACACAAACACACAAATCTCTACACTTTTTACATGAAACGACAAAATATAAAGTAAACGTTATGAATAGAAAAGTCTATGCCAAAACACTTACACAAGCTAATAACATCATCACCAAAACTTTTACTCCCATAAGACCTGCCCTACAAATACATATCCATAAAGCCAGTAAGTAGCTTCTTACCCGATAGGAGAAGCACATGACAACAGAATGAGACGTGACATCCATTGTTTACATCTACACTGAATTATACCCCTACATCACAAATGGTAATTCAATAACTAACAGTGAGCATAGTGACAAATAAAAATGAGCAAACCTTATACATGAATGAAGTACCAAAGGTGTGAACCCTCATCGCTACTCTACACTATAGTCTGTCCAAGTTGAGTTGGCACGACCGCAAGTGCGGTAAATGAGGAATGCATTTAGTACTTAACAAGAAGCAATTTAGTCATGTGAATCCAAGTCAATTAAGTGCACAAACGTCAACGTTGCCGTGAAAATAGGGCGGTAGCACAGTGCGCATTAATTCTGTAACTATTGTAAGAAAGAAATTTAGTGAAGTTTGTGGAGTTTTTTTGGGCGCTGTACACCTCATCTCGTCTGTTTTCAACTATATTTATGTTTCTTATGCGCAGATAATGTACAGCAGATGGAAAACACAGACTGGTGAGGCATTCTTCTAAAGAGACAAGATTAAAAGCAGTCAACTCTACCTACTGTGTCCCAAGAAATATTCTGATATTCACAGGATTCAGCAGTAGCTACAGCACTGTTAACTTGTAGCTAAAGTTATTCGACTTTCTTGTTAAATAAAATTATCAATTGTTTCATGTATTTATAACATATATGAAAATTTATGAGATGACAGATTTAAGTAGTAGCTACACATATTATACAAAATATAGTTGTGATCTGAGTTAAGGTGGAGTGCAGCCTGAATTGTTCCTAATCCTTACAATAAACGGCATCTAGTAGTGAAGAAAAATAAATTGGAATAAACACAGTTTTGATAAGCACACAATTTAAATTTAACAGCACAAAGCTTAAGTGTGGCTGTATTACAAGTTGCTAGCTAAATGATAGCTATATCACTCTGAAAAATATTGGCTATACGGCATTTGTTATTGAACAGGTAGACAAATAATCTTACCAACATTCTATCAGGTGGTCCTGTACCCTCTGCGACAAAAGGACACTCCGACTATCCTGTTTCCACACTCGCAACCTAAGCTAATCATGATACAAAGCTAGAAACACAGCTATCTGAGAAGAAATCGCTCATTGTTTACAAAATTCTTAAATGAAGACAGTCCACGTGACCAATTGAGCTGTACAAAAGCGGGCACGTTTTGAGCAGGAAACCTGTTGTTGTTGTTTTCTATTCCCATAGACTTTTGTTTGAGTTTTGGAATGGCAATTTCTCTCTGGTTTTGGAGTATACTGAGGAATATTTTTAACTGCTTTGGCACGAGCTTTCTAATGGGTGCAACTCCGGATACGTAGCTGCTTCCGTTCAAAAGTTATTCAAGGTTTTTTCTGGCCAACTCAACTTGGACAGACTATAGCTAGCTACTACAAAATCATTTCTAAGGCCATAAGAAGAATGATTTATTTGGCTATTCTTAATCAGGTATCAAATGTAATGTTGTCTTCATAAGAGAAGTAGGTAAACATGCAGAGACTCTCACACTCAATGCTAACCAGAAACTCAGGTACTCCTAATGGCTATCATCACATATCCTCAAGGCTTGAAGGGGGGGGGGGAGAGGAGCAGACAAGAAATAAGTAATTTAACACCAGTGGATGTTGCATAACTGATTTACATGACATCAGTGTGACCTTCCAGATGATGCTGTGTGTGTGGGAGAGAAGAGAGAGAGGGGAGGGAATAGACAGGAGACACACTATGTTCTATGACCTTAAAATGATAAAGGATTTATAGGTTGTTAGTTGAATTAAAAGTCATTATTGATATGGTACAGGTGAAGGACTCGAAAAAATTTGTGTTGGACTTTCCAAGCCTTTCTGCTAGAGAGATTGAAGGCAGTGGTTTACGCTTTTATCACTTCCATCCATCTGTACTGGTCATCATCATAAATATTCCAATCATCTCAAACATAACTAACCAAACAAAGGACAACATACTTCTAAAAATTAAGGCTTACTTCTTACTTATAGAGATTACAAGTAGTCACTAGCATGAGTGTGTGCAAACACATACCCTATGCCACCTCCTCAAAAAAAATAATGATAAACTTTAATCCCCAAAATCTGGTCCATCTTCCCCATAGCATACGGTAGTCCAGTAATTCTGACATACGTGTCATTTGCATCTTTATTCACCAACCGTATATCAATACAAACCATTGCATACAACTGGAGACAAGACAACTATGCAATAATAATACAGTAACATAATGATCCTGATCATAACAATGAGCAATGAAACTTGGAAAACTGAAAAATTAGTTGATACAATCCCTAGTAACAATTTTTTGTTTTGATAAACACAGGTAATACAACCATGGCTAGCAATATAATGATTATGCATTATAACTAAATATAGTTACTATCAATTTTTTTCTCTTGTAATTTTTTTCTTGGCTCCAATTGCATTCAATCTGATGCAAATTGGAGGTTAACTGGAATAGTTTATAGACCTGTAGCAAAGGCTTAAAAAATATTCACCTGGCATATTAACAAATCTGAATTATTAAAATTCAATTTTGCTTTGGTTATCTAGCACAAATTTCAACAAAAGGAACTTTACTAACACTTGAAGTAACCATCATTATTGGCTGATCAACACAACCCATGCATACTGCAATATCCTCATCATCCTAACACACACACACACACACACACACACAGAGTTCTATTATATGTCCTTAGATCATAATTGTAATTAAATACATTTTGATAGCAGACTGAAATTAAAACTTTTATGGGTCATGCTGGTTGCAGATCATATTTGTGCATACAAAATAGCCTCAAATAAATTTTATCCCATACACATACCTGAGTACACCTGTCACATCTCACTTCAATGAAATGTGTGTATGTGGAGAAAATGTAGTTACAGCAACTTGACTGAACTCAATTACAGCTGCTCAGGTTTTCCAGGTACAACCACCAGGTCTAACCACACACAACCACATACATAAAGCTCAGACTGTGAACTTTGCAACACATGTACACACTGCAACCAATGCAAAGATAGATATCAGCTCAGTCTCTTTTGAAGGTGTAAAAAAAAATTAGTGAACCAAAAATCAAACATAACATGGTAGCTAACAGCCTCCTCAATTTATAGAATAAGTGTTTGTTTACTTTAAGTCCAAACCAACTAAATACCTTGTTTCTCAACAACATCTGCCTGGGTGATGCAGCCACTGCTTCAAAATTTATTATGCAGGTCACACCCACTGCTCCACTACTACCTCATACTTGCTATATGCAATTCAATTTTTTTCTTATAGAAGTCAACTATAGTAAATAATGAATAATGACCTTCCTCCCTGGTCACATTTTCCAATATATTATGAGAAATAAGAAATGTAGTTTGTGTAGTTTGTGTGGCTTTATTCTCAGTCATAATGAGATTGTGGTTTCTAACTGCTAATGTACAGTGGCAAGTGAGTATGATAGAAAGATAACTTAAAATGATGATGATGCCAATTTGTATCAAAGATAAACATAAAAAAAAACTTGTTTCAATTTACACCATAATATATAGTACACCAACAAGCCAGCTATAAAACATCTGTTTCACTAATAAAGACATGTGAAAAATTACATTACAGAGGCTTTGGTATTCAATCTCAGGCCTCAAAAAGAAGGTGAGTGGTTACAACTTGTGAAAAATACAAGAAATGAGACTACATAAGTTAAATTTGTACCCCTATATATAATCAATGCATGAACACCTGTTCAAACTACTGCAGTCTTTACAGTTTCACCTGATGTCAGTCAACTATATAGTTAAATAATTTTTAATAAACATTTACCAGCATTATAAAAGTAATAAAGTAAACATTTCAAGTTATTTTAGAAGTCTATAATACAGGCTCCCATACTTACAGCAACTTGCAAGAGGTTTTTCTTCTTTTTTCTTTCTTTACTTGTAGCAGAATCAAGGTAGAATAAGAACATCTTGTTCTTTGGCAAAAAAAATAATAATAATAATAAAAGAATAGTTGTTCTTATTACTGTTGTTTAACAGGCTTCACAGTATAAAGCACATCATCAAATTTGTTGTGAACTTGATTATATCAAAGCTTCTATTACAGTTAGCTAATTTGTACCAATTAGCCACTAATCACCTGTACACTCTACCCACCATCTCTTTCATAACATTTCAAGCAACACCACTCCCTACCTAAATTACTTAGTTCATATAACATTTACCCACACAAACACACATATATGTAAATGTTGAATACAGCCTGACCTAGACAGTCCTGTCCACTCGGGTCTCAATGGTAAGTGGGCAGTTTTAAGGCGGCATGGTGACATATGACTCCTATGTCAACACACTTGTTGTAAGGCCATTCATTGGAGGCCCTTGCATCTCTCATATATTCTGTATCCACAGTATTTTGTTCAGTTAGTTGTTATATCATACTCATTTCTCATACTACTCTGCTTGCTTCTTCCTACTTAAGGATGTTAAATGATTAGTATATCGATTCTGAACTGATCTATTTAGCATAGTTTCTAAGTAGCGGCATATTCAGGCTTTACAACCCGGAACAGAAGCAAAACTAAAATACTACCCCCACTATTCAGTACGTGATCATTAAAAAAAAAAAAAAGCTCTGTTAGAAAATGTAAAATAGATTATGTTATTTAGCATCCTTAGTTCTACTATAAACGAGACCATACACGTGCAACTAGCAAATTAAACATACTAATCTTAGCTACATTACCAACACCAAAAGAAAGCTCAGGTTAAAGTATTTGGTGACCGACTAAATCTTATTATAATGATACAACTAAGTACCCAACCCAACATATAAAAACATTTCCATACAGTCAGTCACTAGTCTCATAAGAGCTAGCGTACACGCAGTTTTACTCACCATGAAATAAACTCTCTGCTCTAACCTTAGCGTACGCTTTTCTCTAGTCTCTGTCTCCCCCGCCCCCCCCTCCCCCCAGCAAATTCCATCGGCAAGGGCGGGGGCGAGACCCCATATACAAAGCGCCCTCAGAAGGCGCGGACTGTTGTTATAGTTACAGTTACTTAAAAAACAATCCTATAGTTCACTGATCTTTTGTAAAGCACTTAACCTTATAAAGCTAATCTGTTAACGTTTAGCTGTGTAGTTAATAATAATGTTGAAACTATGAACTGAATTGACATCACCTGTCAGCAGCTTAAATTCCCTCCAGATTGGAACCTCCTTGCCTCTCCAGATGATGGTAAAAAAAAATAGATGGCATGACTTTAGAGCCATGGAGCTGGGAGACAATTAGTGTGGGATACCACTTGTCCAGACACTTTTTTGCATTATCTTACAGGAGACACGTCACCAGAGATACATGTTGTGTGGCAGCTTTTTATTGTTGCTATTATTATTATTATTATTATTTCCCTATATTTCATTCATTCAGAAGGCGTCGATTGTGTTATAGCTAGTTACAGTTACTGAAAGAAAAAAAAATCTGATAGTTCACTGCAATGAGGCACTTAACCTTATATAATACAAAACGATGAACGGTTTTTCTTTTCTTGCTGTAGAAGTAGCTACAAATTTTATTCAATCAATATTAGTCATTATTGATATTAAACAGGTTGAGACATTTGAAATCACTATATTATAGCGCTACTAATGTTAGCTATATTATAATTATTACATTCTTCCTTATAGTTTTTAGTAATTGTTACAGTGTAAGTCACTTCTCCAGATAGACTACACTCAGCTGTGATATGCACTTTGTGCTATTAGACACAACTCATTAAGGCTATTTGCTTCACCAAGACTTTGGCTGGCGCGCAGTCTTATATAGATATGCAACATTCATGGTAGCTTCTTGGCCAGTTCTAAGGAGTCACAGTAAAGGACAGTTTATTATTCATACATCTTGCATGGCAATGTTATAGCTTATTAAATTCCTTGCCAGCACGTATGCTACAACTGAATATTAATAGTGGAGTTTGTGTTTCCCACAATGTTTATGGAGGAATCTGTAAGGAGTTGATGAACTAGTCAAAACCTATAATGATCCCTCAAACATAAGGTATAATGTTATTATCACTAGAAGTTCACCGGGACAGCACTTCAGTACTCTTTTTCACATCTGATAAAGTTATAGCAATCACCTTAAGTAGAAATAAAAATAATGGCATGAAAAAAAAAAATTGCTTGATGACTGGGGTTCAAGAAGAAGTGCACAAATGAAGTGGGATATGATAGAATGCATAGCAGCAGGTGTAAACAAACAAGTTAAACTGGAATGTTCACAGCTTCTTTTCCAGTCATCTTGAGGAGGCAATTCATCCTTCTCTGGAAGATCCGTTGGCAAGATAAAGGGCATATGATTATCCAGTTGAGCAGTAGCCTTTCTCCTCTGCCCTTCCTTCTTCAGCCTTCCCTCTGCCTCATTCTCCAGCCCTGCTATGCACTATCCCATCCAGCTACTCCTGTACTATGTGGTCACACACCACGTCTACTTCTCGGTTCTAATCGTCCTGTCACTCCATCATCTTGGACCATGAGCAGGCCTTCGCATCAGCAATCCTTTTAAGTTGCACACATACACAACACACACAGTAAAAGTACAGTTATACCATTTTACAATTATAAATACTCAGATATGTATTTGATACACTAAAAATCTCTACCGAAGCCAGTGTGCTACAATATATTACAGAGTGTGAAATGACTATATTGTATCATAATTAGTGGTGCGCTCGAATAGCGCAAATGCATGGCGAGCGAGTAAATATATGAGTATAGGTAAAGATGATTTGTGAAGGAAATCGCTAAATAATAGCAATGATTAGGCATGAAGAGTTAACAATAACAGAATTACCTGAATAAACTTCGAAAGCAGTGGCAAAGAAGCGCAGCTTGACAATTTGCCATTCAGTCTTTCGCCAAGAAGAGAGTAGCTATAAACTTTTTGGTTGAAACAAAGTTGCGTAAGGCACAGTGCAGCAGGATTCTCCGTGCTCGTTAATTGAAAAATACCGGAACTGTGAACGCTTTACCTAACTTACGTAATTAGAAGCGCGGGCGAAATTTTTTGACGTACGCATACATACCTACATATATATATATATATATCTGAAATCTCAATTGAACACGACTGATAGTCAGCTTCGCTCGCTTCGCTCGCTCGCTGAATAATGTAGCTAATAGTACATTAAAAATGTATGTGAAAAATCGCTGTTCAATTGAAATCGCATGGGGAAAGTGAAATAGTGCGTAACTAATTGAAATACCTCGGTAACTAAGTGGAAACTAAGTGAAATACCTCGGTAGCTAAGTGAAATAGTATGGGTAAAGTGCGCACGTGTGCAGTGTTAACCTTGGAAACGCACAGCTCGAGTAGTTTTTAGTTGGAGACAATGTCATTCTTTACCACCACAGAAGCTCTACCCGTATTAGACAGAATGTTTTTCAATGGATCAGGAGGAGCCACACGTTGAAAACGAAGTTCCAGCGGAAGCTAATCCTGAAATAAGAGATAATGAGTGAACTATATAATATAGCTACAATTGCAAATGACTTTTTAAAAAGCTGGCTACTATTAGCGAGTGATAGCACGGGTAACCTGTGCTATTAGGGATCAATAGCACTCGTAAAGCAATTGAAATAGCGCTCTGCTTCGCCTCGTACTATTTCAATCACGTTACTCATGCTATTAATCCCGAATAGCACGATTACCCGTGCTATTACTCATACAAAAAGCCCACGTAAGCCCTGGATCTGAGCGATACAATTACATTTAAAAAGCAGTTACAGTTGATATACAATAACTTGGCAAATGCAAATAACAGTGGGCTGATATGTACGGTTACAAAAAATTAGGTGAAAATTGCCACATGAACCAACAAAATAAGTCAGCTACAGTGTAATTGTAGTTACTCATTCCGTGACCACAACTACGTTAGTTACCTTCACCCCAAATACTAGCCTTGAATCAGTTCTCAGTCCAAGTTGAAAAAACCATAGAAGAAATATTTACAGAAACCCTCACATATATGCCCAGGCAAAGGATCACTGCAGGAGATGACTTTCAAGGAATAGCTCGGGAGAACAGAATGGCCAATGATCGTGTATGTGTGACTATGGCCGTCAATAGAATTAATTGAGAGTGAGACATGTCTGCATGTTGCTTTCAAAATTACAGTTATCTAACCCTCTTCTGTTTGGCCTTGGCAGTGACAACACACACAAAATCCAAACTACACTAGTGCTGAGAGTGAACACCGATTTGGAAAAATAGCAGTGGTTATTTTTGCAAAATTATTGTCCACATACTTACGGACATATGACACACACACACACACGTATATAATACTAATTACATGAGTCAGAGTGTGATACGGCAAGATATTTCATGAGCAGGCTAATTTACTTTGACAAGCCAAAAAAATAAAAACAAAACAAAGCAAAACCAATGACAGTGAGGCTGAACAATAAACATAGAAATGACAACAAATGACAACTTATGTATGTTTGTTTGTATGTGTGTATGAATTAATGTATGTATGTACATATGTACGTATGCATGCATGTATGTATGCATGTGTGTGTATGTATGTATGTATGGGTAACTATGTAGCTATGTGGCTACTGAACTACTCAGGATGTGGTACTTTCAGAGATTTTGAGTCAGATATATTCATGAATTTTCGGCTATGGGTGAGCCTTCTAGTGAATCTGGCTTGCATGTGTGTGTATGTATGTATGTATGTATGTATGTATGTATGTACAACAAAGGCCAGGTTTCCCAAAACTAATCATAATGTACTTCAGTTGGTCTTCTGATACTTTAATGATTTAGCCATCAAAATATATTATATTTCATTAAATTAATTATGGCCAAAACTTGCTATTAACGGGTTCACAATGGCTTGGAACCAACCAGTCCACAACACATTGCAGAGAGCTCAGATCCGCTGCTGTGTGACAGAAAGACTGACTGACAGACTGAGTAATGCAACTCTACTGTGCATGCACGCTGAGGGTTAAAAACAAGATGGGATGAGTTCTAGACTTGCTTAGCAATCATAGGCATACTTATGTATGGCTGTGGCTAATCCCATAAATAAAATTAGCATAATGGAGGACGATAGTTATGTGCACCACATGAACACTAACCTACACATGAACACTAACCTACATGTGAACACTAACCTACACGTGAACACTAACCTACATGTGAACACTAACCTACACGTGAACACTAACCTACACGTGAACACTAACCTACACGTGAACACTAACCTACACGTGAACACTAACCTACACGTGAACACTAACCTACACGTGAACACTAACCTACACGTGAACACTAACCTACACAACACACCTACACGTGAACACTAACCTACACCTGAACACTAACCTACACCTGCACACTAACATACACGTGAACACTAACCTACACGTGAACACTAACCTACACGTGAACACTAACCTACACGTGAACACTAACTTACACGTGAACACTAACCTACACGTGAAGACTAACCTACACGTGAACACTAACCTACACGTGAACACTAACCTACACTACACGTGAACACTAACCTACACATGAACACTAACCTACACGTGAACACTAACGTACACGTGAACACTAACCTACACGTGAACACTAACCCACACGTGAACACTAACCTACACGTGAACACTACTAACGTGAACACTAAACCTACACGTGAACACAACTACACGTGAACACTAACCTACACGTGAACACTAAACCTACACAATGAACACTACCTACAAGGGGAACTAACCTACAAACACGTGAACACTAACCTACACGTGAACACTACCTACACGTAACACTAACCTACCGTGAACACTAACATAACACCGTGAACACTAACCCACACGGTGAACACTAACTAAACAAACACGTGAACACTAACCTACACGTGAACACTAACCTAACATGAACACAACCCTACACGTGGACTAACCTACAAAACACGTGAACACAACCACACGTGAACACTAAACCTACACGTAAACACTACCTACACGTGAACACTAACCTACACGTGAACACTAACCTACACGTGAACACTAACCTACACGTGAACACTAACCTACACGTGAACACTAACCTACACGTGAACACTAACCTAAACGTGAACACTAACCTACACGTGAACACTAACCTACACGTGAACACTAACCTACACGTGAACACTAACCTACACGTGAACACTAACCTACACGGGAACACTAACCTACACGTGAACACTAACCTACACGTGAACACTAACCTACACGGGAACACTAACCTACACGTGAACACTAACCTACACGTGAACACTAACCTACACGTGAACACTAACCTACACGTGAACACTAACCTACACGTGAACACTAACCTACACATGAACACTAACCTACACAACACGTGAACACTAACCTACACAACACGTGAACACTAACCTACACAACACGTGAACATTAACCTACACAACACGTGAACACTAACCTACACGTGAATACTAACCTACACGTGAACACTAACCTACACGTGAACACTTACCTACACGTGAACACTAACCTACACGTGAACACTAACCTACACATGAACACTAACCCACACGTGAACACTAACCTACACGTGAACACTAACCTACACGTGAACACTAACCTACACATGAACACTAATTTACACGTGAACACTAACCCACACGTGAGCACTAACCCACACGTGAACACTAACCCACACGTGAACACTAACCTACACGTGAACACTAACCTACACGTGAACACTAACCTACACGTGAACACTAACCTACACATGAACACTAACCTACACGTGACTAACCTACACAACACGTGAACACTAACCTACACGTGACTAACCTACACAACACGTGAACACTAACCTACACGTGAACACTAACCTACACGTGAACACTAACCTACACGTGAACACTAACCTACACGTGAACACTAACCCACACGTGAACACTAACCCACACGTGAACACTAACCTACACGTGAAGACTAACCTACGCATGAACACTAACCTACACTAACCTACACATGAACACTAACCTACACGTGAACACTAATTTATACATGAACACTAACCTACACGTGAACACTAACCCACACGTGAACACTAACCCACACGTGAACACTAACCCACACGTGAACACTAACCTACACGTGAACACTAACCCACACGTGAACACTAACCTACACGTGAACACTAACCTACACAACACGTGAACACTAACCTACACGTGAACACTAACCTACACGTGAACACTAACCCACACGTGAACACTAACCTACACGTGAACACTAACCTACACATGAACACTAACTTACACGTGAACACTAACCTACACGTGCGACAAGTCTATACACACTTTTATTCACTATAATTGTAATAGCTTGCTAAATTAAAAAAGAATTTTGTATTAGCTAAAGTTTAGAATGATGCCATCATACATGTAGCTAGAATAATTACTGACAATACTAACTACATTGCAAACTGTACTTACAATGGTGATAAATAAATAAATCTTAGACTTCGTATTTATCGCAATCAATAAAATGTTAAGCCATCGCTAAACGAGCCTCAGGAGAATGAAATTTATCGGTAAAGGTTGTCAATTTGGGATTCCCCCCCCCCCTCCCCCCCTGAAGATAACAGTTATTTCTGAATTCCCATTTCAAATGACGGTCCAGCCAAAACCGGACCAACCGGACCGGTTCCTCCGGGCCTGTATATATATTTCAATGCATATAGCGTGCACTATTGTAGTAAAAAATTATAATACTATATAATGAATCTTAATAGTTCGCGAAATAAATTATTTATTGGTCTGAGATGATTTTGTAATAGCTAGCTAGTATATAGTAAAGTTGAGGGTTCACACCTTTGATGCTTCGAAGTAGGAGTGTGAAAGTTGAAGGTGAAATATTATCTACTCCACAAGAGTAAAACTGTAGATCTGTCACTCCGGTAAGCTTTCTATTTAAGTCCCGTATCATTATAATTATGTGTACTTACACATTACACTTCAAGTATAATAGACTCTGCCCACTCTTATTGTAATACCACACTCTGTATCCACATGTGTTCATGTGATGTGTACTTTGTAACCAATTGAACATGTCGCTCTCTGCATGCTGGCACGACAATTCTAAATGAGGCATCAATATAGTTCGAGCAGTGAAAACGGTACATGTCAACATTGTCTTCAAGAAGCTAAACCAGGCCAAAGACACTCGCTGGTATATATTTTCAATGCAAAACTCCACTTCCAGCAACTTCATTAACTTCACAGCAGCAAACCGTCAATTGTCTGTAATCTCCAAAATCAGAGTGTGACAGACACACAGGATGACTACTGTAACCCTCTCACACATGTGCACTAGTGTTAATAAGCATAACTTTTAATAATAGCAAAAAATTTCTCGCTCTAACAGCCAATATTGTTAATTAAAACTTAAGTTTTAATTAACAATATTGGCTGTTAGAGCGAGAAAATTTTTGCTACTATTATAATTATTTCAGCCGAGAATGACTGAATCACTGAAAGCATAAAACTAAAGATCTTTGGATTAGTTTACAGGCTTTAAAAGTGAAATAGTACGAATAAACACATGTGCGTGCAGCACTAGCCTTGAAACACACAGTTTGATAGTTTATAGGTGGAGACTATTTCATTCCTTAGCACGAATGTCCTATCTGTATTAAATCAACAGATTGGGAGGAGCAACTATCATGTAAATTAGTGAGTGTTCGACACACCAGCATGTGAGTAGGAATAGCAGTAATTACACTGGGGCAAAAAATCATCAAAACTTTGCGAATGTACCCAGTTGTCTAAAGATAGGTTGTAATGGTTGCCATGGTTCCTAGCCTCAATCTTCTTGTATGTGAAAAGATACACTGTACACCTTGTTATAGGAAACCAATGTTACTCCAAAGAAATTACCATTCTCACTCCACATCATAAAAAAACATAAGTTACGTCACACATTGATTTCAGAAATAAAAAAAAACAACAAAAAACAACAACAAATCATCGCCCAAATTTTATTCAAGACAGCATTAATTAGAATGGCACCACAGATAAAAGTTAACACGGATGCTTTTGCTTTCATTGTAGCTGTGTAGCACTTGTGAGTATTTTGAATGAGTAACTGAAAAATTATTGCCATGGCCAAAGAGATACACAAAATATTTTTTTTAGTTGTTACTGTTATCCTTGAACTAAATTTTCTAGTGTGCTAGGAAAAACAATTGGGAATAATACCGTCTTAAAGATTTGTGTTACAGACAAAATAATCTCTATTATAATTCAGGTAACCTCTGCTTATCCCCACAGGAAATTTAGAAATACCATAATTCAGTTGTGAACTACTCACCTCGACGCTGAAGCCTATGTACCATAGGAACGCATCCACGCCACCCATTATTGGTGCAACACATTCGCACAGCAGTCTCACGGGGCCGGTCTTTTTACTAACCCTGATCCTTCCCCCGCGCGTCATGTTAGGGTAGTTAGCGTAGTTATAGCCAGAGGAGATCTTTGGCCCGACGAGAGATTAAACTTTGACAATGCTTCGGACGACCATTTCCAGTCAATATTATTACTTTTGTATGGTAAAGCGTTTTTAACACATTTGGCCTGGTGATATCACTGGTAAAGGGTTTTCTGGATAGAGGTTATTGTATTGTTTACTAACAGTTTAGCTATAAATGAACAGTCAGAGAACAAATGCATGTTTTTTTTCCATTAGTATTAAGAAATAGCTATTTAAATAGACAGTGTAGTGGTGTATATTTTTTGATGAATTAATTGTAAAGCAATTAAGAATGAATGAGAATGAATGAATGAATGAGAATGAATGAGTGAGAACACGTAAATGAATGAAGGAGAATGAACAAATGTATCCATTAGATTCCATTGATATAACACTGTAGCAGTCTCAAGGGGACCTAACCCTTTACCAAGCTAAAAAATGCATATATTTTTTAATTTAGTAATAATAATTTAAAATTGTGTTTATTAATTATTATTATTATCATCACGTACAAAAACTTCACATTAAAAATAATATACATATGAATTAAAAAAATTTTTTTTGTACAGTGTATACATCCTGCATGTACATCTGTAAATTCTAAGTATTAGTGTTAAACTATCTGTAAACTTACCACTTCAGTAAACTCCAGTAGATGCCTAGTACACCTCAGGTGTTAATTGATCTATTGTGCCTGTACACTTGTCTTGGTAAAAAAAGAAAAGAAACTACGACGTATATGCTGCATATAAATTTGTGAAAATCCTTGTAAACTGGGCTTTTTCATGTAGTGTACAGAATTAAACAATAAATTAAAAAATGCATAAACAAATGAAACAAGGAAACAAATGACTAAGTAAATTTTAGAAAGAATTTTTTTATTCAAATACTGTTGAACAAAGTTTAAAGTTTAGCTATAGCTAGATGTGAACAGATGGAAACACAAGCCTCATTATTTAACGTTTGAAATTTCTGACATCATGAAATTCAGCTACAGTCCATGTTTCATGTTCCATACAATAGCTATGGAAATTCCAAATTTCATGTTTTCATGAAATTTTTCAGGAATATCACATTTCATGGAATTACATTACCAGGGCATATCATATTTCATGCACACCATGAAACTAGAGTGGAATGTGAAATTTCCTGTACCTGATAGTTCATTTGTAACTCATGAAAGTCAAGCCTGACATTTCATGTTAATTTCTGACTTAAACTGTACTCAGGAAATGCCACTTTTTTTGTAGTGTGTGTGAGGAGGTAGCAGGGGACGTGCTAGTATTCCTTACAGGACAAGAGGTATGTATAGTACCAGAATGCTATGCTCAGAGCAGTGTGTGTGTGTGCAATTTTTGAGTTCTAGTTTAGGTGTGATTCTCATAATAGTGTATTAATTGCTCCTCTTATTAATTTATATTTGGGACTCAAGAACACCACTAGTAATTATTATTATTATAATTATTGACTGAAATCTTATTTTATTGTTATTACAATCTTCTAATTAAAACCCTTTACCATACATCAATTCAAAAACTTGGCCAGTTTTTAGTAGCTGAGTGCTTGTTGGTGTGGTTGTCAAGGGGTGAGGTGAGTATGAAGTTCTGTATTTGTTTACTAAAATTAAAACCCTCTCACCACTCTTTTTTATTCAGCTGAGTGCTTGTTGACACAAGTTACTGGTAGCTAATTCAAACAATCAGAATGGCTTTAAAAATAGATGCTACAGAATCTAACCACTACTTAAGTAAGAAAGCAATTCTATTTTATTTTTTGTACTAAGATAAACGTTTAACCATGCACTTACTCTGAATAGCATTTAAATACAAATACTTTGAAGAACTCAAATACCAAACACAACATCAGTATTTTAATTATAATTACAAATACTTTTGAACTTCATCACCATTAACTGGAGTGTTGCGTGGATTAACTATAATTGAATTTCTGTTTTATACATGAAAACTAGAGCCTTAATTTAGTAAAATGATGAACTTGTTCTTCAAATGTTTTGTCAAATGACAACTGTCATGTCAAAACACCTTTCCTGTTGTGCTATTTAATCTTTCAACCGGCACAGAGGATGCTGGATGCATAAATACAATGGGGAAAAAAACAGTTTTGCAAATGTGGGATATATTTAAAAATAATAGAAGATTTTCCTTTATGGTAGCAATGGAGCTTGAAGGTAAAAATGTATGCATCAACTGCAGAGAAGCTACTAACTGTTTTTGCTATAAGCAAAATATAGAAAAATTATTTTCTCATGTGGTTGTGGGCATGATGATGGTTTAGTAAGTTCAGTAGGAAAGTCCACATTATGCCATTAATTTTTTTTCCTATTATGTTATTTGGCTTTGCTGCAATTATGCGCCTATCACATCCTAAATTATTCTACCTTTGTACAACTGTATTACATGAATCAAAGTAATAGTACAAGGAAATAACTTTATTTTGTAGTGTGCAACTGTTGCCTCAGCATCGGTGTTGTGTCAACATCATGCTGAGAAAATAAACTTATTATGCTCAATTATGGCCTAAGCTTTTGCCTACCAATTATTATGCCAAATATTATTATGCTGGCATTGTTTGAGATCCTAAGGCTCTGTGGTTTACCAGCCACCTGGACCTTGATTCTGTAACTAAAGAACATAAAATGATTCTGCCATTAAGTAGAAATATGTTCCAGGAGATCATTATAATTTTGAGAGCTCACATTTCATCACCATATTATTAAATATTAAAAGAACAAAGTATTTGACCTCAACTCTGACTACTATAATACCATAGTTTTATGTAACACAACTAGGCGGGCTTGCTCGCCATTTTGTGCTCAAGAACACCGCTAGTAATAATAATAACTAATTATTATTATTATTATAATTATTGACTGAAATTTTATTTTATTTTGTGTCACATATTAGATTGAGTCTGACTGGCAGGAGATTGACGGTAACCTTAACGAGGTGTCACGACTGCAGCCGATGTTGGTGGTGGGAGTGGTTTCCAACGGCTCCAAAGAGGCCTCTGCCATCGCAGCTTGCCTGACTGCTCTGAGGGACGAGAGAGCTCTAGACAGAGGGAGATCAGGCGGACACGAACAAGCAGAAGTGCCAGGTAAGTGGAGACAACACTAAATGGTCCATCAAGTTACTCTGTGGGGGATGAACCTTTTATACCCAACTCATTTGATACATACAGGCAGTTAAATCAGTTATTGAAAGAGGAATGAGAGATTGAAAGTGACAGTTTCAGCAGAGCTTATTGAAAATAAATATATATAAATTATAGAAGTTTAGGACCAGGGGTACATGAGAGAGATGAAAGATCACAATGTATTTATCATATTTAAATGTACTTACACTATTGTACTTGGACTATATTGATGGTTTGGTTAAAAAAAAAATTTTTTTTAATTTCGCACTGAACTAACACACTGAACTGATGCATACCCGTTCACACTATTGTACTGATGAAGGAAGTTGCTGATTAATTTGACTCTCGATCTAATTACCAAGGAATGCATGCTGAAGTCCAGGCAGTTGGAGCTATCACTAACCTATGCGGTTATGTTGTTACGTGACTTCACCACAGGAATGGCCGAAAGAGGAAGTGGGCGTGACTAATACCATTCTAAAACTGTTGCATTACAGTCTGGTAAAGATGGGTCAACGGGGATAAAAATAGAGTTGCCTGACTTCAAGACAGTACTTGAACAATGTTCCTTGGCAAGGAAGGATGCTAATAAGTAAGTCTGTGTTTCACCTGACACAGTTACATGGGACAAGCTGTGTAGTCTCAAAGCCTTTTAAGTGTTACAGTACTCACATGTGACATACTGTTAGCTTATGTACTATCGGTTCAGTTTTCATTGTCATTTTATGGTGTACTAGCTAAGTACATTATTCTTGAAATTGTTAATAGTGCGTGTTTATAAAGTTTGTATACATAGATTGATTAAGATTATGTACATGTAGTGATCGTTTCTTGTTCATTATAGTACCCCTATTATTAACTTTGCTAGATTGCTACTGGAGCTGGACGAGGTGTTCTCTCAGCTTGTAGGAGACATGGAGTTGTTGACCAGGTTTCATAGGGTATGGGAGGACCTCAGTGTGTGGGCGACAGACACTAAGAGTGTCTTGGATGTGGCATCTACACCCAGCACTTCTTCCTCATCCAGTCATGCCAGGGTAACTACAACACCTCATTCCTCTGCTCTGCTGAGGGGCAAGCAACAGGTGATGATTTTATCTAAGTAGTTCCATGTGTGTGTATGTGTGTGTGTGTATGTATGTGTGTGTATGTATGTTTGAGTTTGTATGTATGATGTATGTATATATGTGTGTATGTATGTGTCTATGTATATATATGTGTGTATGTTCGTATGTATGATTGTTTATATATGTGTGTAAATATGTTTGTTTATGTGTATGTATGTGTGTATGTGTGTATGTATGTGTGTATGTATGTATGTGTATGTATGTATGTGTGTATGTATGAGTGTTTGTATATATGGTGTATATTATTTATGTATGCATCAGTGAATTCCATGGTTTCTACTGTGGGGGCGTGTGAATAATTGTATCTTTAGTGCCAGAACACCAATAGAGTTTATCAACAAGACATATTTACTATGTTTTCAACATAATAATGTATTCTTCTTTTTCTTTAACTTTTTACATAGTAATATATTTCATAACCTGTTATAAATTATAATATTATTACATAAGAAGTTAAAAGATGCGTATATCATAAGATCAACAACTTAGCATCATCTTTGTTGTGTTTCTTTCCCCTTTGTTTGTTTGTTGTTGTTTAGGTGTTTGACAGTGACATAGTGGTAAACACACAGCATCTGTCAGTGTTGAATACTCTGTCAGAGGAGCTTATCTCCACCTACCACAAGGAAGACGACACCAGTGATCTCAGAGACACAATGGCTGACCTCAACCAGAGGTGGACCAAGATGAGTGACAGGTAAGTGTGGGGATCTGTGGAATCACATTAAGTACGCAGGCTGCAGTCATTCGGGTAATGTCCTTTACCGTGTGCAGTATTAAATGTATATTCTCCACTAATTTACGGACGCAATTTTTTCATTTAGTTTAGAATTTAAGCCATAACAACAAAACTGTTTTAATAATTACTATATGAAATATAATGCACTTAATGACCCATAAGGAGATCTTCGGGTTACATTATAAATCCAAATTTTTTTGGCAGTGTAAGAGAAAATCTGCTATTATTACTTAATGCGCTTAGAAATATCAGTTTTGTTTTGACATTAATTAAACCATTTACAGTGAATTGTGTACTGTGTTATTTTCCATAGCTACATCCAGCACCAGCCCACCGTGTCGGCTCTGATGGGGAGGTGGACGGAGTTCTATCAGGAGTACCAGAGCTTTGAGAAGTGTTCCCAGAGACTGGATGTGGAGATGTCCAACATGAACCCATTTGTCAGCGACATGGAGTCCATCAAGATGCAGCTGGATAAACTCAAGGTATGATTCCTATCCAGCATATCTTGGAGAGAGCATAACAGTGTGCAACTGTAACTGGTTGATAATTTAGTTATACTGTACACTAAAGGCAGAAATGAATCATCTAATATACTGGTGGTGTGCTGAGCACAAATGGCAAGTGTGCCAGTAATTGTAATTTATACAACAGCTACTATAAACTTTCAAGTTATAACGGTTGAAATTTTACAAATACGTGAGATTAAAACACTAGTATATCAAAACGTGCTAATTAAATGCTCAACTCCTGTGTATGAAGACTGCTCTACTAATTCAGTAGTTCCATTCTAAAAGTTCGGTATATACATAGCCATTCACAAGATAGTACATAGCTACGAAATACTCTCTTACCTCAAAGAGAAAGATACTTCAACTGTTGTTATTATAACATTTTATATTTTCTGCATAATTAATGCCACTATCTATATAATAATACCTGTAACTGACGACGACATATGTATTCATGAATAATTCATGAGTTAATGAGCTGGAACACACAGACGTACAATACTCGTGAATTCGGGCATAATTACCAGGTAAACCTAGAGTGCAAGGCAAACTGGTTAGGCACAAAATAATGGACAGTATGCAGGAGTGGCAGATAAACAGGAAACAGGAGAGCAGCTTTCGTGGACTAGCACTGATTACCGTGTAAACCAAGAACGCAGTTGTAAAGAAGAAAAGGGTTTGGCTATGCTAGACTACTGGTAGGAGAATTCATTTGCAACCTAACCAGGTGCAAAAATGAACAAAAGAAGATGAGAGTGGCCGAGAAACAGGAGAATTGGTAAAGTGTTGCCACGATCAGTAGAAAGTGATTACTGTAATTGTAACATAAAGCAGTTGGAACAGATGAGGTTAGGCAGTGTAGGTTTCAGAAAGGAAGGCTAAAGTGCGAAAGAGATGGCAAAAATGCTGTTAATTATTCGGTGAAATCGACGAGGAAAGGCGGTGTAGTAAAATGATAGAGAAAGTACAAAAGAAAAGGCAAAAAAGGAACGATTAATATTGTACTAAATAGCGGATGGAATTCAATCGTGGAGTAAAGAAGTTTCAAAAAGAAGGTGAAAATAGAAAAGCAGAAGTTAAGTTTCAGAAACCCTAAGTCCATAATCATGATAGACGGACAGAAAGATTCAGAAGCAGGAGAGGTAGACAAAGGAGGAGAAAGGACTCCTTGACTCAAGAAGGAAGAGATAAAAATAGAAAGGTGATAGATACAGAAATGAGATAGTTCAGGAAAAAATAGAGCAGGAGAGGGAAACTGATGTAACCTTAACCAACTGTAGAGAATGATGACAATGAATAAAAGTAACTTATGCTACTACATTCTTACTTTGCAATATGTCAAGTGTCACTGTGTGGTGGGGTACTTGCTAGTACATACTAGTATTGTGCTAATTTTCTATGGCATAAAGTGTGTGTTTGTGTGTGCATGTGTGTGTGTGTATCTCTGTGTGTGTGTGTGTGTCTGCAGAGTGTCCAGCAGGAGCTCCAGGCTAGAGACAGTTCTCTGGAGCGCATGAGAGTGTTAGTGGTGTCACTCATCCAGGGAACCGGAGGCTCT
>WLWD01006247.1_pt1 | contig 71241 bp, 53 predicted proteins | sample 6712731 | NCBI WGS metagenome assembly WLWD01 (sample SAMN12718690, study PRJNA576275) | sponge metagenome | isolation source: marine sponge | host: Mycale hentscheli | place: New Zealand: South Island, Marlborough, Capsize Point | collected 2014-11-01
TATCAATTTTGCTCTGCTTTGCCGTACCTGCCTGTGTTGCTTGAGTTACGTGTGTGCCGGGTGGTACCGAGGTCGGGCTTGCCTGCCGCACCTTGGCGTCTGCTGTGCTCAGGCCTGCCTGCAGCGCTCGGGCTTGTCATCTGTGCCCGGGCCTGCCTGCAGCGCTTGTGCCTGTTTTGCTCTGCCCAGGCCTGCCTGCGGTGCTCGGGCCTGTCAGCTGCCCGGCACCGGTTGCAGCATTCTGCTCATCTTTGGGGGCCTGTCCTCGTGCCAGGCAGCTGTTGCCTTGCCCCTATTTTTCTGCGTGCCGATGGTTTGGGATCGCATTGGCCCCTGCTGTCTGGCCAATGCCTTCCGACTTTGGCACCTGCTGCCGGGCCACAATCGAAGCCTCCTCCTGCAAGCCCCAACCTGGTACCTTTCACATCCAGAGTACCGACTGCCGGCGCTCTCGATGGAGTCCCTAACTACCCTGTCCTATCCCACTTCCGAGCTAGCCCCTTTTCCTTCCGCGTGCCCTGCCTTCCTCTGTTTATCCTCAGGGATGAGGTGGGTGGGTGCGTTTACGATTGCCTCGAGTGTGCGGTCGTCTAGGTTGACGGCAGCCACAACTGGGGCTGGTCCTGCCTGAGGGTTCTCATCGTCCATGTTGTCTCTGCTGTCTGCTTTGACTAACTGACTGTTGCTAGCACGAGGTCTGCTCTTCCCGACTAAGCCGTGCTCCACCTATTTCCATGTCACTCTCGTGACCTTGCCCTGCCCCTCCCAGTGCAGACGTTAACGCCGGTTAACGTGGGACTTTAACCTTCATTTAACGCTTTGCACTGGTATCAATTTTGCTCTGCTTTGCCGTACCTGCCTGTGTTGCTTGAGTTACGTGTGTGCCGGGTGGTACCGAGGTCGGGCTTGCCTGCCGCACCTTGGCGTCTGCTGTGCTCAGGTCTGCCTGCAGCGCTCGGGCTTGTCAGCTGTGCCCGGGCCTGCCTGCAGCGCTTGTGCCTGTTTTGCTCTGCCCAGGCCTGCCTGCGGTGCTCGGGCCTGTCAGCTGCCCGGCACCGGTTGCAGCATTCTGCTCATCTTTGGGGGCCTGTCCTCGTGCCAGGCAGCTGTTGCCTTGCCCCTATTTTTCTGCGTGCCGATGGTTTGGGGTCGCATTGGCCCCTGCTGTCTGGCCAATGCCTTCCGACTTTGGCACCTGCTGCCGGGCCACAATCGAAGCCTCCACCCTCCAAACCATAGCACCCGCTCACCCCCGGTACCACCTTGTTCCGATTCCTATTAGCCTAATCTACCGTACACCTATACTACTACTACCACCCCCTCCCCCCTATGCACTCATTTGTTCGTTTCCATGAACTATATATACGTGATTTACAGGGTGAGAATGATACAGCATGCGTTCAACTCAACGACCCCCGCCCAACGTCTGTGTGGGAGTCTTGCTTGGCCAGTACTGCCGATATGCCGGCCAGACGGTCCCTCGGTGTCCTGATGTAGCGTTGGAACGCAGAGCTCCGCCACCGGCCCAGCATTTTTATGACGGAGTCCTCTATGCCCCGTTCGGCTGCCGTCGAGGCGGCACCGCTGCGGAAGCTGTGCCCCGCGTACCTGCTGCTGTCCAGACCAGCCCCCGACAGTGCCAGCTTGACTTCCGCCACGAATTTTGGCCTTGTCAGTGCCGATCCATCTTGAAAACGAAAGAATGGTCCCGGACCACTCTTTCTCTTGATCATGTAGTTCAGCACTGCTGCCACTGGGCAGCGTTCGTCCCCAGACTTGCCCACGAATACGTCAACCCCATGTCTGAATGGGTCGGTCTTGGATGCCTGGAGCCTTATGCACAGCCTGCTGGGTGCTGCCAAACTGTCCACCCTCACGTCGTCAAACGCCAAGTGGGCTCCTGGGTCGAACGCCGCCTCTGACGGGACCGTGAGTTCGCCCGAGCGGAAGAAACCAAAGAAGCAGAGTGAGCTAGCTGCCCACAGCATGGATGCGTCCCAATGGCCCTCTGCGCTCTGCCAGACCTGCCTTAGTGCCTCCAGGACGTCCAGTGTGATTGGTCTCTTGGGTGCCGATGCTGCCACCCCCGACCTGGCCTGTGTCAGCTTGATGCCTTTCAAGACCTGTTCCAGTCCTGCCATCAAGTTGATCCGAGGATCGCCCCAGCCACCTGCAATGTGCCCGTGCCTGATACCAGCCAGGTAACTCTTTAGGGATGCTGCCCGTATACCTCCGTCGGCCAGGTGAGCTATGAACCTGCACAGAACTTGCTCCGACGTCGGCCACGGCGCCGACCCCGACTCACGGCAGAATCGGGTGTACCGCCCCTGTGCCGAGCTGTACACCCGTGCCGTGGAGGCAGCTACCGAGCTTTCGCGATAGCGTTCCACAGCTCGGTCCAAGCCTGCGACGTCCAGTCTGGTTGTTTGACCAGCAGCAGGTCCAGTATTGCCTCCGGGATGGGTACCGGCTCCGGATCTGCCTGTGGGTGAAGCGCATAGAATTTTTTCAAATTGTTTCTTGACAAGGCATCTGCTACCCCGTTGTCGGCTCCCTTGATGTGGGACGCCACCAGTTCCATATTGAACTCGGCCTTGCAGAAGGCCAAGCACCTTGCCAGATGCATCGCCGTCCCATCCTGCGACGTGCCTTTGTTGATGATATGCACTACTGCCGCGTTGTCTGATCTAACTGGCACCACCGCACCGTGCCACCTGCTGCCCCACAGCAGAGCTGCCACCACTACCGGCACCAGTTCCTTTGCCGTGATGTGTCAGCCTGCTGCCTGGCCTGCCCATGGGAGCTGAAACCATGATTTCTCCCAGTGTGCACCACAGCCCCATGAGCCTGACGCGTCGGACACTAGCTCATCTGTCCTCCGTCTCTTGTCGGCATTTTCCAGCAGCTGCACGCCATTCCAGCCCGAGCCGAACTGCCACCACCATTCGACATCTGACTTCGCCTCCCTGTTCAGCCTGACGAAGTGGTTCAGCTTTTTCACGGTGGTCGACAGCTCTATCAGCCTTCTGATAAACGTCCGGCCGGGCCTTACAACTCTGCACGCGTGTGCAAGCAGCCCTATCAGGGAGAGCAACTCCCTCTTTCTGCAGGCTTTCCTGCCCCGCCATCCACGCAGTTCTTCCTGCAGCCGTGCCAGTTTATCGGCAGGCAACCTCAGTTCCATTGCCACGATATCGATTTCGATGCCCAGGAACGTGAGCCGGGTTGCCGGGCCTTCATCTTTCTCTGGCTCCGGTGGGAGCCCTAGCTCAGTGCACACTTCGTGCATGACTGCCGAGTTCTTGTGGCAATCGGCCCTGCTACCGCCCATCGTGATGAAGTCGTCCATGTAGTGGAACACATGTGTGGCGCCACGTCTTGCCATGACCCACAATGCGGCGTCTGCTAGAGCCGTGAACAGCAGTGGAGCGGACCTCAGGCCGAACGGTAACGTCGTATCGACGTATACCAGGTCCCGCCACCTCATGCCCAGCAGGTGCCTATCCTCAGGATGAACGGACACCTGGCGGTACGCTTGTCGAATGTCCATCTTGGCGAGCCATGCGCCTCGCCCCAGCCCAGCTGCCTCCTCTGCTACCCTGTCCAGGGTGACATAAGATAGTGAGGCCATTTCTTTGCAAATGCCGTCGTTGACACTTGCTCCGTCCGGAGCTGACAGATTCAAAATCAGTCTAAACTTGCCCGGCCTGTTCTTTTTGGGGATAACCCCGAAAGGGCTGCAGTGGATTGCCCACGTCTCGGCCTGCTGCGGCGAGCCTGCCACTGCCACTCTGCCTGCTTCCACCTCTGCCGATAGGTATTTGTCAACGACGTTGCCGTGTTCCATGGCTGACGGCATATTCTTGCCCTCTGCTCGCAGGGGGGCTCTGCCTTGTTCGTAGCCCAGCTTGAAGCCCTCCTCGATGCCCTTGAGGAGCTCAGCCACCAGAACCGCGTCGGGATGACCGGCCAATTCTCTCTCCCATGTCTGCCTGTTCATGGGTGACACCACCTTGGTCAAGTGCTCTGGGAGGGTCGGCACCTCCCTTCTAGTACAGCCCGCCAGTGCTCTGATCTGCTCCCCCGTCACCATAGGGTGCTTCCCGCCATGCTCGTGCTCTGCATACCACATATACAGCCAGGTGGTTGACACTTGCTGGGCCCAGCCATCGCCCTCATGTTTATCAGTCTGCATTGTTTGTTTTGGAACCCTACCCGCCCCTAACCTCCACCGCCTGGGCTTCCTCAACTACCCTACTCTTCTGAGCCCCTATGCCCTACCTGCCGGGCCTAACTACCCTCCCCTATGCATACCCGCCCATCCCCGACAGGTCAGGGCAGCCCAGCCACGCACCCTGCTTTGTCTGTACACTGTAAGTAACATTAACATATCGGCACATTTATGATACAAGTCGCTTTATTAATACATATGTCTCGTGAGCTGTCCGTTCCCGGGTTGTCCTGTTCACAGAGTCCATCCCCCTCCAACCCCGCTACTGGGCGGCTTGCTGCTGGTTGATGGCTCCCGATTTGCATCTGGTCACTGGGTGGGGGCCCTTGCACTTGCTGCATGCATGCCAGAACCGGCACGCATTACCGAATTTACAATCCCCATTATATTTGTTAAACTTTTGGCAAATCTCAGCACTCTGCCGTGGTGAGCCCCTCGCCTGCTGGGCTTGTTGCGCCCCTGGGCCTGCATTCCACGGTCTTTTTCTGGCTGCCTGGGGGCATTCATATGATTGGTGGTCCACGCTGTGGCACCTCGAGCACCAGTTTTCTGTTGCCTTTTCCTGCCCGGTAAAACATTGGGCGTATAGGCTCGGGTCTGCTTTCGCCCATGTCAGCGAGGCGTTTCCAGCTGCCTCCTGTCTGAAATTCTGATCGTAGACGATCCATGATGGCCATTTGTACTTCTTACTGTTTCGTGCCGTGAGAGACATGTAGCCCAACAGGTCAGTCAGCCTGTGGGGGTGTTTTCCTGTCAGTGCTGTGATGTATAGCGTAAAGCACTGCACCCATGTTGCCAAGTCCGGAATTATCTTCCGGGTCTGAAGCAGGTCGGCCGCCTGTACCACCACTATCCTGTCGTCCGACAGCTGGTGGCTTGGCCGTGACCTCCCACGAGCTGGTGGGAGTTCTGCCAGGTCTACGTATTCCAAAGCTTGTATCTTGTCAACCAGCCGCCTGGAGATCGACGGCAATCCTGGCCCCAGGGTCACGGTCGGGCATCTTGAACTGTCGCCCAACTCGGGCCTTGCTGGCTTGGCACTGAGTGGAGTTCCGCTGTAGGGGTCGCTGCCAGTCGAGCCCGACTCCCCCGCTTCAGCCTCTGCCAGCACCCCGCAGCCAGCCAGTTCACTGCACTCCGGGAGCTGTCCCGGACCACCTGCCATAAAATAACGTTAGTGTAATGACCATGTTGGTCCTTGCGACGTTCGCGCCAAAGCTGACCTTGCATGGCGCCAGCCACAAGCTTTCTCACCCATCCCGCCCTTGTCCTTAAGTAGCCGCCTCCCCCTACAATTAATTGACACCTTGCCCGCCTGCCGCCTAAATGTTCGGGCCCTGTGCATGTTCCTGGTCCTATCTCTCAGCCGCCACCAGCTTCGTGAATCTGCTGCCAGGACCCTGCCGGTGGTCCCATATTTTGATCCAGCCTGCCCACTTCTGCCTGTGGCCTGCCTGCCGCCACCAGCTTTGTGGGTGTTGCTGCCGAGGACCCTGTAGGCGGTCCCATACCCTGCATAACCCAACCCACTACTTGCCTGTGGCCAGCCTGCCGCCACCAGCCTTGTGCGTTCTGCTACCAGGACCCAGCTATCTGTCCGGTGTCTTGCCTGCCGTCCTCAGCTCACCCTGCTTATAATGCTAGATCTCTGCGAATGTCTCGGCGAGCTGGCAACCTACCCTACCCCCCCGTAGCCTGCCATGTGCCACCAGCCTATGCCGCTATCCCGCAGCTAGGACCCTGCTGTCGGTCCCTAGCCCGGCCCCAGCCAATCCTGCATTGTGATTAGTCACACATGTATGGGTGTCCATACCTATATAATATCGGCCTGATGACTGCCGTTGACCTGCCCCAAGAACCAACGCCTCACTGCCAGATTCGGCGTGGGCTGCTACTAGCCAGCCCCCCCTGTGGCCTGCTTATCGCCACCAGCCTGTCCTGCCCGCAATGTTCGGCCCTGTTTCAGGCCTGTCTAATATTCATCTGCTCTGTTGCCTCTGCTCCCCTGCCTACTTGTGCTAACCATGGTGATGCTCTGTCATTCATTATACTCTCTCTCTCTCTTTTTTTTTTTTTTTTTTTTTGTGAGCCGTGCTCTGCTCTAAAACCGGCTGCTGTGCTGCCCTTCCTTGATTATCCTAATTAATGCCCGAGTTCCTACCACCTTCTTCCCCCTACTCCTACCCACTTACCCCAGCTAACCTCAGCCCCCCCTGTAGGGCTCTCCTCCTCGCATCCCGTACGTTTCACAGCCGCTTGGCTGGAGAGGACTAGCTGAGGAGATTCCCTTATGTACCCGTCCTACCACCCTCACCTCTATTTCGATCTCTGTCAGCTTCTTTGATCTTATCCGCGACTGCGTTTACGATTGCCTCGAGTGTGCGGTCGTCTAGGTTGACGGCAGCCACAACTGGGGCTGGTCCTGCCTGAGGGTTCTCATCGTCCATGTTGTCTCTGCTGTCTGCTTTGACTAACTGACTGTTGCTAGCACGAGGTCTGCTCTTCCCGCCTAAGCCGTGCTCCACCTATTTCCATGTCACTCTCGTGACCTTGCCCTGCCCCTCCCAGTGCAGACGTTAACGCCGGTTAACGTGGGACTTTAACCTTCATGGAAAGTAATGTCTGAGCATGCTCACAGCCAATGCACTGGCAACTGGAAAAAGAGAGGGTAAAAGTCATGTTCCTGAGCATGCTCTTAAAAAGACACCAGGTTCTTTTCATGAGCATGCTCAGACATGACTTTCCCTCTCTTTTTTCCAGTTGCTAGTGTGTTTTTGTGCTGGAGGATGGTTAGACTATCCCTCTCTTTTTTGCTACAGTTTGTATCTATTTACTCTAGCTATTTGAAGTCTAGTTTGTTCCAGAAATATAGTAAGTTGTGTGTTTATAACACATAAACACAGCATAATATGTTAGTAGTAATTTTGTTGTTGTTGTGTTTGTTAGTGGTTTATTTACAGTTTTTACCATGTGTAAATAATTTGTATTTGGGATGTATATTTGTATGTTTGTGCACTTTAATAGGAAGATTATGTTTTTGGGTTGTTTTTTTTTTTAATGTATATGTTCATGTGTTAGCTTTCTATACAGCACAGCAGGTGTCTTTCGAAAGAAAAAAAAGCTTTTTTTTTACAATTTTTTCACTGCGTTTAGACTAAACAGTTGGTACAGTCACAATAAGAATATTACTAGTCAAGTTCTCGTTTCAGTTGATTTACAGCTAAAAGCTAGAAACTCTTCCACAGCTATATCAGCAAGCTAAGCCTTGTACTACCCTCTAAATGCTATAGCGGTCATGCTAAACTGCTTGCACAATAAAAAAATAACTGACTTGCTTCGATTAAGCATACTGACTGGATTTTCGATGAACTTGCTGCTCTGACAGGTCTCTTCTTCTTAGTCTTTTTACCAGCTACAGTTGGGTCTCTAGTAGTGAGAATATCTAAGCCAATGATGACCCCAACATTTAAAATAGCATCATTTTTTACATTCCTGAAAGTGGCATATGGTAAACATTGAGCATTTAAACTTTAACAAGTCGAACTGAAAAACTATATTTTATCAACTGCCGTAACATTTTCTCTCTTTTTTCTTTTTCTACAATAGCTCCTTCAGTGCAAAAAAAAATTGTTCTACTGAACAGAATTGAAAACCTATCTTTTCTGGTGCCTACTGTACATTATTTTAGCACAGCTCATTCTCTTATTATGTGTTTGTGTGTTTGGAATATCATGTCATTATTTTGTGTTTGTGTTGTGTGCACATATTTACGCATTGTGCCAGTAGTATGTTTGTGTGTTTGTTTATTTGTTTATTTCTCAGTATTGTTTTTTTCCCTATTTTTATATACTAAATATTGTATTGTATTGGTATGTTTGTGTGTTAGTATGTCACACAGTTGCTATTGTTATACGTGTACATTTCTGTAAATTAGAGAGTAAAATTGTTTATTTGTGTGTTTGTTTACATGGTTCAATTACAATATTGTTGTTTGTTAGTATTTTATGTACTTATTTAAAGTTGTATGTTTATAAACTGCTGATATAGGAATAAATTTGTTTGTGTCGTTTAAATGGCACTTAAATGCTGTTGTTGTTTTTTGTTTATCACTTTAATTATATATTTGTTTATTTATTTGTATTTAGAGAGATCTCCATCCTCCAGTCTCTCTTCACTGGGAGCACTGCCATACATGGAGTAAGAATTTCCGGCCTGCACAATGTGCAGTACTTCATAATACAGTCATAGTTATGGATTATTATCACACACTTCACATCTCTACTGACCTTCACTCATGGACTACTACTAGTGCACCATATAGAGCCTCGTCCCTAACTACCTACCAGTCTAAGTTTGTATTGGTAGGTGGATGGGATACCTCCACTAGGGAACTCACTAACTCTCTGTTGACTAGTACTACTGGTCGAGACTGGAAGCCATCGCTACGTGCCATGCCTACTCGTCGCTACTACCCATCATCAGTTAGTGGAGGATCACCAGAGGTACTGGTCGTGGCTGGTGGGTATGGTGGCTCACATTACGAGTACTTGGATGTTGTGGAAGTTCTACTCAACGACCATTGGACGACTGCAGACTCACTTCCTTCTTCATGCTGGAACATGCGATCAACATTCCATGAAGGCAACTTCTACTTCACAGGAGGACTTGGCAAGAGAGAGATACTATTTATATGCACTTTAGAGTCTCTCTTAGCATCTGCTAGTAATGGCAGGACAAGAAGACAAACAATATGGAGGACAGTAACCACACTTACTAAGATCTTAGCTATCGTCTCCTATGTATCGAATCTAATCGGCATCGATGAAGATTCTACCATTCGCAGTTACTCCAACAAGAAACAGGAGTGGATTGAGACTACTATTGAGGGAGATAGACCAGAACAGAAGTATGGTAAATTAATAGCTACTGCAGTCTTGTCTACTGGACAGTTGCTGGTTGCTACTATCAATGGAGTACACAAAGTAACTCTGTCAGGTTAGTGTAAGTAAATAGCAGCATCTCTAGAAAGCCATCTTACCTTCAGTGACATTGGCTGCTCTTTAGAATGTCTCTTTTATAGATTATATGGGAAACTAAAGTTAGGTATTAAAAACTTGTACTATAATAAAACTAGAATATTATTATTTATTATTAAGTTAATTATGTTAGAACTAAATATTTATTATATTAATTATGATATTGTAATAAGTAAGGTAATTGATTGTCTTTGCCAAAATTGCAAGTGCTAGAGTGCAGCTGCTTCTGCTGGCTTAGCTCCAGGCTATAAAACCAGCTGCCCACACTCTGTATTGCACTGGAGCCAGCTAATAGTACTGGTGCAGTGTGTGGGTTACTTGTATAGTATAACCAATGAGACTGTAATAACTAAGTAGTGTTTTATTTGCAATATTTTATAATTCATATTTTATTTTATGTTTAATAGTTGTTCTAAAATATGAAGATGCATATAAACACTTCATTGTTTCCAAGGAAGTGTTGGAGCTTCTGTCTTTAAAGTTTATGTCCCTTGGTCCTCCAAGACAAGGCAAGAGTACAACTCTCAGGAGAATAAAGAAAGAGATCATAGATCTTCTGTCAGCAAAAGAAGAGGAGCAGATTCATGGCAGCACAGGCACAGTAGAGTGTTGCTCCAATATGGTAGTCCAAGGCAAGTCTGATCCAACTACAGCAGAAAGAAGTATAGACTGGACCATTGTAAAGAATCTCATTGAGGAAGCTTCTCTACTCTTTCACACTCTCAAAGATAGTCTGGCGACTGAATCCACTTCTGAAGCTGAATCCACTTCTGAGGCTACTGCTGATTCCCATGGAGGTAGTGACACCAGGGCAGAGGTCAGTCAGGCTAGCAGTACAGGGCAGTCTCACTCTGTTGAAGAGCCACCCCAGCCTTCATTATTGCAGAAGATGATGGCAAGATTGAAATCTTTTACCCAAAATAGGCAACCCAGGCATAAGGAAATCACTCCACTCTCAACAGCACATGACCAACCAGCTGATCAGGCAGTATCATCACCAGATTATTCTGAAATAGCTGCCATATTCGAAACAGTGTCCAAACAACCACACTTTGCAGACAATGTGAAGCACTCTTTTAAAGCTTTTTTGAGAATGGAGGACACCGGAGGTCAGCCTGAGCTGATGGACATGCTACCAGCACTCACCATAGGACCTGGCCTCTACTTGCTGTTCTTTAGCTACAAGTTCCAACTGGATGAGGAGTATCGGGTCTTTTATCAGAGAGCTTCAGGAGAGACAACTGCACCAGAGAAATCAGAGTTTACTCTGCAAGAGATGCTTTTACGTACTCTGGCCAGTATATCTTGTTTCAGTTCCTCCACCCATCTTCAACCTCAGCCAGGAGCACACAACTCAGCCATTGGTGAGATACTGGAGTCCTCCAAGTCAGTAGTGTATATAGTGGGTACTCACAAAGACAAGGTTTCTGAGCAAGTCATCGCTACAGTCGATTCGCAGCTTCAAAAAGTGATTCGAAACACTGACTCCTACAAAAAAAAGGCATAGTTCAGTTCTGCTCAAAAGACAAGCTTGTTGTTTCTTTAGACAACATGGGAGGCGGAGTAGAAGAGATTGATCACTTGCATCAGCTACTGGAGAATGCCATGGAGAAACACTTTAAAAAGCTGAAAATTCCAGCTGTGTGGCTTCTGTTCAGCTTGTGTCTTCGCATGAGAGAAGTGAGGACAGCCAGCCTGGAGACCTGCTTGGCCTTGTCCCATGCCTTCAATATGACACCCTACGATACTAAAGCAGCTCTGTGGTTTCTTCACCATAATGCCGGTGTTCTGATGTACTTCCCCAGTGTGCCTGGTTTGGAGGACCTGGTCATCATAGACATCCAGGTAGTGTACGACAGTATCACTGGTGTCATTCTTAAAGCCATGAGCTTTGATAGCGTAGGTCAGGCCACATCAGAGAGATTCAGGAATACAGGTCGATTCTCTATGACAGATTTGAAGACAGCTACAGCTGACATTTCAGGAGATCTGATTCCACCAGAGCAACTGGTAGCTTTGCTAGCATATCTTCACTTGATAGCTGAGATTGCGTCAGTCGAATCTTCTGATACTAACTCAGTGATAGAAGAGGAGAAAGAATACATCATGCCTTGCGTGTTAGAAAACACTAGTGCAAAGGAACTTGACCTATTCCACAAAGAATCCTGCAGATCTTGTTTCATGGAACCTCTTTTGATGTACTTCAGTAGTGGGTTTACTCCTATGGGACTCTTTCCTGCTGTAATGGCATGTCTCGTATCCAACAAATCCTTCACTTTCATTACAGAAGGTGTCAAAAAAACCATGGTGCACTTTTTGTATGGAACAAAAAAAGTTCACGTGTCTTTTGTATCGAAATCTAAATATTTCGAAGTCGTAGTTTCTTGTGATCCTACTTTCCAAGACTCCATTCACCATGAATGTGCTGCTCTAAAAGAAGAAATAGAAGACACTCTAAAGGAAGCTAGTTCCAGAATGAACTACAACTGCTCCATGGACTACCAGTTTGCCTTTGACTGTCGTTCACATGAAGGAGATAATCATCTTGGAGTGGTCGATGGTGCAGACACGATTCCAGAGGTTATGACTTGTCTCTTCAATCCAGACTATCCACAAGCAGTTGTACTCACCAATAGACACCTCATTTGGTATGGACAGGTATGCAGAAATAGACTATGTATTCTAACTTGAAATAACTTACAATAATATTATTTGGTTTTAGAAATACGAGAATAAAGATCCTGTGGTAGAGGTCTCTGAAAGTAAGTCAAGTTATTGTTTTTATTTGGTATCATTATAAATGTTTTATTATTAGGTGGCAATAACTTGAGTATATTTCTGAGTGTGTATCCTGACTTGGTCCTCTCAGTGAAGCCTTGTGTTATGACAGTAGCTGATCACTGCTACAGTATTGGACTCCTATCTCCGGACATGTATGACCAGCTCCGAACTGGATTGATGTAGAGAAGACAAGGAACCTTCTGAGTATAATTCGTACAGTCTTATCAACTAGACCTACTGCCCTCAAGGAGTTTGTTACTGTATTGTCTCAAGTGGACTATTGTAGACAAGTGGCAGATGAATTAAAGCAACAACTCCAGTAAGAATATTATTATTATAGTAGCATTTGAATTATTGTATTGTTTTTGTTATAGAATTGCTGTGGATTGAATTCAATCAACACTACAGGGACATACATTTGAAAACACTCATTGAATTTTATGCTTCATGTATTTTATCCCATATTTCAAATTTAAACGTTGTGGATTTGTCTTTTGTTATTTTTGAATAAAAAGTATTAACTTTATTTTAACAAAATGTTATATAATTCCATACAATAATAGTAATGGTCACCACTCCAGCAAAATGAGGACAATATGGCCACCATCCATAGGCACTACCACATACACGACACCAACAGCACGAGAGTGTGCCACAAACTCAGACTTGAGTGTAACTGCAGTTTCATTCACTAACACAGTAGTCTTCTGGAAGTCGTACGTGGCTAAATATTTATATACATATGTAAATAAACACACACGAACTTATATACGCACATACACACATGTGCACACACATACACACATGTGCACACAAATACATACACGTGCACACAAATACATACATGTGCACACGCATACAGTGAGTCACTTACAGATCAACTGTGGCCACAGGACTCCATTAACCTCTAAGGTCAGTCCATGTCTGTTGCTCATGTAAGGACACTCCAGTATGTTGTAGTCTCTGACATTACAGTCTATTAAGATATTGTTTATTAACACTTCAGTACCAGGTTGGCAAAGGGTCTCCTTCTACACAATAAAGTATTTATTTTAACATTAAATATTGAACAAACTCACACACATACTGTTTTAATCCATACAGTCTTCCACTCTGGATTGTCACGTGCTAACACACGAACTTCATCTACTGTCAGATCTGTAAAACACACAAACACACATACACACCAGAAAGTGTGCTAGTTCACCACTGCCATCTCTGTGGGGCTGACCATCTCTGTGGGTCTGACCATCTCTGTGGGTCTGACCATCTCTGTGGGGCTGACCATCTCTGTGGGGCTGACCATCTCTGTGGGGCTGACCATCTCTGTGGGTCTGACCATCTCTGTGGGGCTGACCATCTCTGTGGGGCTGACCATCCCTGCACTGACAGACCCACCTCAAGCAGCACCTCAATAATGCTGAAGTACATGATCACTTGGAAAAATAGCTGTGGGCACACATCAATTTGCAACTGTAGTTTTGTAATTCAGCGAGCGAGCGAAGCTGACTATCAGTCGTGTTCAATTGAGACTTCAGATTAATATTAATACATGAAATCTTTAACATTTGTTACTATTATTATCCCTCAGTGTGCATGTGCGAGAAGTTATCATAATCATCTTGTCTGTCTGTCTGTCATGCTCTGATTTTAGAGAATGTTTGGAACTATCCAGCAAGTTGAAGACTTGATCCCGGTATAGTCTGTTGAAGACTTGATCCCGGTATAGTCTGTTGAAGACTTGATCCCGGTATAGTCTGTTGAAGACTTGATCCCGGTATAGTCTGTTGAAGACTTGATCCCGGTATAGTCTGTTGAAGACTTGATCCCGGTATAGTCTGTTGAAGACTTGATCTCGGTATAGTCTGTTGAAGACTTGATCCCGGTATAGTCTGTTGAAGACTTGATCCCGGTATAGTCTGTTGAAGACTTGATCCCGGTATAGTCTGTTGAAGACTTGATCCCGGTATAGTCTGTTGAAGACTTGATCCCGGTATAGTCGGTTGAAGACTTGATCCCGGTATAAGTCTGTTGCAAGACTTGATCCCGGTAGAGTCTGTTGAAGACTTATCCCGGTAATAGTCTGTTGAAGACTTGATCCCCGTATAGTCTGTGAAGACTTGATCCCGTATAGTCTTTGAAGATTGATCCCGGTATAGTCTGGTGAAAGACTTGAATCCTGTATAGGTCCCTGTTTAAGACTTGATCCCGGTATTAGTCTGTTGAAGACTTGATCCCGGTATGTCTGTTGAAGACTTTGATCCCGGTATAAAGTCTGTTGGGAGACGTGATCCGTTAATAAGTCTGTTGAGACGTGATCCCGGTATAGGTCCTGTTGAAGACTTGATCCCGGAATAGGTCTGTTGAAGACTGATCCCGGTAATAGTCTGTTTGAAGACTTGATCCCGGTATAGTCTGTTGAAGACTTGATCCCGGTATAGTCTGTTGAAGACTTGATCCCGGTATAGTCTGTTGAAGACTTGATCCCGGTATAGTCTGTTGAAGACTTGATCCCGGTATAGTCTGTTGACAAACAGAAACAGAGTAGCTAGTGCAGTGAAGACCCACTAGCAGGTATGGTAACGTCAGAGTTTCAGTAAGAACAGTGCTCTAGGTGATAAATATATACAAAAAACAATGTGTGCACCTTACATACTTTTTCATACTTTTCTTGTAACTCATTTTATTTCTTGTTTCTTGATTAAACTAAATCTATCTAATTTGTAGTTGTTGGGACTTGGCTGTCTCCTGTCACAATTTGACTAAGCGGCGGGATCTCAGAGATAACCATTACTAAGTCCAGAATGTCTGTGGGCCTCACAGCTCTTAGCACGGACGTATCTCTGGCAGGGCGTGACCGTTCAATGTACTTTACATGTTATTTCACAAAAATGGGCAATGTGCTGGCATGACCATAGCAAGTGAAAATTGCTCATGGTTCAATATCACTTATTTGCTTGGCAACTCCTTGTCTACAACCACTCATGGCACTTGCACCATCATAACATTAACCATGAACTGTGTTAAAACTCAAATTCATCCTTAGAAATACATCTTTTATAAACTATTACATCAGCAGCAATGGAAGTAACACTGTACAGTTCCACAAAGTCTTCATGGACTTGTAAGTCATCAGTGACCCAATAAAGAAAGAGAGTAACTTGAGCAGTGTTGGAAGCATCAGTTGTTTCATCTGCCTTATTGTGAGAAAAGGAGATGCTTGAAATTGTGCTGCCATATCCCAAAGAAGCTGAAGGCCCATTAACTTTATAACTTCATTTTGAATGTCAGGAGACTAGAGTAAACATTTTCTTTCCTCTTCAACCAATCCTTCAGATTAGCATCTTGAACAGCTTCCATTTGTAGCATCTTGAACAGCTTCCATTTGTAGCATCTGTATCCGAGATTAAAACATTTATTATTGTCTGCAATAACATTTATGTATTCATAAATGCACAATATATAGGGAATTAGCAAGTAACTGTTAGTTAAACGACAGTACCTGCATCAAATTTCTGTCTGATTCATCTCCATCTCCTCGTAATGGAAGGCCTTGGCGACACAAGAACTTAACGCAAGACAATATTTGAAACAATGCTTGCTGGTTCTTTCTTTTCTGGGTTGCATATTGCTGAGAGAGTAGGTCACCTACATTCCCAGTAGTTGATGGAATGGTAACAATTACATCCACAGCCTCACTGTGTGCAGCACTTTCTCATGTTTTCTAGATCCAACGGTACCATCTTTCCAGTTAGAAAATCCCCGTGTAAGCTACACAAATATTATACTTACTATGAAATAATGAAAACTTTATTTTTGTATTTTAGCGAGCTAACTTACTGCCTTGCTACCAGTTCAATTACTATTTAGAGCTAACTAGATATCTTAATTTATAACAAGATCATAACCAGCTAGTGAAATGGTAATTGTGGCTATTGGTTGCTCAGGCTAGCTGGCCAAATATAACTTACAAATGATCAATATATTTGGACCTCATTCTCTTTAATTTAGTGGCCATCATACAGGTGTGGCAGAAAGCTACATCTTTAGCTTCATCATAGTGAAGGAATGGCCACCTCCGAAACCATTCAGGTTGAAAGCTTCTCTGCATTCCTTTGGTGCCAAAACCCCTCTTTGGAAAGTTAAACTCTGGTGAGGCTTCTCTGGGACACCCATCATGGATAAAAACTAAGCCAAAATGACCACCTTGCAGCCGTTTTTTTTTTGTTGTTGTTGTATGGGCGTGCGTACTGCGTAGTGCGCATTTTGCGATTAAATCATTGATAGAACTTTGAAATGTGAGTTGGGAAAAAAACTGGTCCAGCAAAAAAAACTATCAGCCAAAAAAACTGGTCCGGCCATGGCCGGACTGGCTGGACTTCTTGCTACGGCCCTGAACATCACAGTACACAGGCTGTCTCATTGTTAGTCTCACAGAAGAGAGGTTAGTCCATTATCAGACCACATTCCATATACAGAAACACTCACAAACCACTTTTGAGGTTGCAAAAATACCCCAATATAACCCCAGATCTTTCTTCACCAGAGCCCTCTCTGGAAGAACTTTGTAGAAGACTATAATTTATGTCAACTACTAATAAACAGCCAATCTTCAACTAAACTTATTTTAGAAAGACAGTACAACTCAGTAAAGTTTGCACTCAAATTAATTTCTTTTCTGAAACTTACTATTTGAGATACTCCAGCTGTAAAATGCTAAAAGAAAACACCTCAAACTTGCCCAGAGAAATAGGCCCTTCATTTTGTTAAGTTGACGTACAGGCGAATTCTGCGGCAGCGCTGAACTGAACTGGAAACGCAATCTGGGGGTGGGGCTACTAGTATTGGACTGGCAGCAAGTGGCACAGTCCACCAAATACAAAATAAAATGCGGGTAACAAAATATTGTTTTTTGTTTTGGTGGTATGGAAAGAACCCTACAAAGGCTTATAAACTACCATTGTCATTAATAGTATCTCTTCTCATTCTGTAAAGGGGTGTGGCATTACTTTTAAAGCGTTGTTACATACAGTAATCTCCACATTGAATTGAGTAAAGAAAGCCTCCAAAATCACTGCCACAAACCTGACTGCAAGTTCAACAGCAATAGTATGATAACTAGAAAGTAAGCTGGTTCAATGATGATAGTTGAATATTAGCCTCTGTTGTTGCCGGGTCTTTTCCTGCCAGTAAACTCAGGTCAGGCTCCCTAGTATGTTCCTACTTGCCATAACTATAGCAGTTGGTACATATAGGGTGATACTTTGAAGACTTCTCCTCAGCTCATCAGGAATGGATTGTCAGACAAGAGAGGTGATGGATCAATATACACTGCTAACAAGATACTGTCAGACAAGAGAGGTGATGGATTATTGTACACTGCCAACAAGACTGTCAGACAAGAGAGGTGATGGATCACTGTACACTGCCAACAATATACTGTCAGACAAGAGAGGTGATGGATCATTGTACACTACCAGCAAGATACTGTCAGACAAGAGAGGGGGTGAACATTTTGCTGGAGTAGTTGTACGGTCAAGATAGTCTGGTGCAGTAGACAGATATTCAAACAAGCCAGACTTGCTGAACCTAGATTTAAAAGGGTGGCTGACAGTGTTGGAATTTCGATTTGAGATTTAGGAGGGCCATTTACAGTAATTCGCTAACGGTAGTTTATATAATATATATTTGCGGCAAAGCAATGGTATGGCCATGTCTCCTGACCCTTTGTACAAGTGGTTCAATAAAGTACCAATAAGTGCCATACAATAATACAGGGCAGCAGTCGGTAAAGGGTCTGGCTACACCAGACTACAAGCGCATATTGGTAACTAATATCAAACTACTTGACAATCACATACTATGTTTATGTTATTTTGTAACACTATGTTAAGCATTCTTTAATGAAAATTTATTTAAAAGTAACAGTAAAAATAAATTTACAATGTGTAAATTTGAAATATGGGATATGATATACTAAAAAATGTAAAGTGCAATACATTGAGTGTTTTTAAATGTATGTCCATGTGGCTTTGTCAGACTTCAATCCACAATTCTATTACACAAACAATACAATAAATCAAATACTACAATAATAACAATACACTTACTGGAGCTGTTGCTGTATTTTATCTGCTAAATGATTAAATACTCCTGTTTGGAACAATACAGTAACAAACTCCTTGAGAGCTGAGGGTCTCGATGAAAAGACTCTACGAATGTTGTCCAAAAGAGTCCTTGCTCTGTCTTCGTCAATCAGGTCTTTACGCTCACGAATTTGGTCGTAGGTATATTGTGATATGAGTTCAATACTGTAGCAGTGATCAGCTACTGTCATAACACAAGGCTTCACTGAGACGACCAAGTCAGGATACATACTCAGAAATATACTCAAGTTATTGCCACCTAATAATAAAACATTTATAATGATATATACCAAATAAAAACAATAACATGACTTACTTTCAGAGACCTCTACCACAGGATCTTTCTTCTCAAATTTCTAAAACCAAATAATATCATTGTTTGTTATTGCAAGTTAGAATACATAGTCTATTTCTTCATACCTGTCCATACCAAATGAGGTGTCTATTGGTGAGTACAACTGCTTGTGGATAGTCTGGATTGAAGAGACATGTCATAACCTCTGGAATCGTGTCTGCACCATCGACCACTCCAAGATGATTTTCTCCTTCATGTGAACGACAGTCAAAGGCAAACTGGTAGTCCATGGAGCTGTTGTAGTTCATTCTGGAACTAGCCTCATTTAGAGTATCCTCTATTTCTTCTTTTAGAGCAGCACATTCATGGTGAATGGAGTCTTGGAAAGTAGGATCACAAGAAACTACGACTTCGAAATATTTAGATTTCGATACAAAAGACACGTGAACTTTTTTTGTTCCATACAAAAAGTGCACCATGTTTTTTTTGACACCTTCTGTAATGAAAGTGAAGGATTTGTTGGATACGAGACATGCCATTACAGCAGGAAAGAGTCCCATAGGAGTAAACCCACTACTGAAGTACATCAAAAGAGGTTCCATGAAACAAGATCTGCAGGATTCTTTGTGGAATAGGTCAAGTTCCTTTGCACTAGTGTTTTCTAACACGCAAGGCATGATGTATTCTTTCTCCTCTTTTAAGACTGAGTTAGTATCAGAAGATTCGATTGACACAATCTCAGCTATCAAGTGAAGATATGCAAGCAAAGCTACCAGTTGCTCTGGTGGAATCAGAACTCCTGAAATGTCAGCTGTAGCTGTCTTCAAATCTGTCATAGAGAATCGACCTGTCTTCCTGAATCTCTCGGATGTGGCCTGACCTACGCTATCAAAGCTCATGGCTTTAAGAATGACACCAGTGATACTGTCATACACTACCTGGATGTCTATGATGACCAGGTCCTCCAAACTAGGCACACTGGGGAAGTACATCAGAACACCGGCATGGTGGTGAAGAAACCACAGAGCTGCTTTGGTCTCGTAGGGTGTCATATTGAAGGCATTGGACAAGGCCAAGCAGGTCTCCAGGCTGGCTGTCCTCACTTCTCTCATGCGAAGACACAAGCTGAACAGAAGCCACACGGCTGGAATTTTCAGCTTTTTAAAGTGTTTTTCCATGGCACTCTCCAGTAGCTGATGCAAGTGATCGATTTCTTCTACTCCGCCTCCCATGTTGTCTAAAGAAACAACAAGCTTGCCTTTTGAGCAGAACTGAACTATGCCTTTTTTGTAGGAGTCCGTGTCTCGAATCACTTTTTGAAGCTGTGAATCGACTGTAACGATGACTTCCTCAGAAACCTTGTCCTTGTGAGTACCCACTATGTACACTACTGACTTGGAGGACTCCAGTATCTCACCAATGGCTGAGTTGTCTGTTCCAGGTAGAGGCTGAAGATGGGTGGAGGAACTGAAGCAAGATATACTGGCCAGAGTACGCAAAAGCATCTCTTGCAGAGTAAACTCTGATTTCTCTGGTGCAGTTGTCTCTCCTGAAGCTCTCTGATAAAAGACCCGATACTCCTCATCTAGTTGGAACCTGTAACTAAAGAACAGCAAGTAGAGGCCAGGTCCTATGGTGAGTGCTGGTAGCATGTCCATCAGCTCAGGCTGACCTCCGGTGTCCTCCATTCTAAAAAAAGCTTTAAAAGAGTGCTTCACATTTTCTGCAAAGTGTGGTTGTTTGGACACAGTCTCGAATATGGCAGCTATTTCAGAATAATCTGGTGATGATACTGCCTGATCAGCTGGTTGGTCATGTGCTGTTGAGAGTGGAGTGATTTCCTTATGCCTGGGTTGCCCATTTTGGGTAAAAGATTTCAATCTTGCCATCATCTTCTGTAATAATGAAGGCTGGGGTGGCTCTTCCACAGAGTGAGACTGCCCTGTACTGCTAGCCTGACTGACCTCTGCCCTGGTGTCACTACCTCCATGGGAATCAGCTGTAGCCTCAGAAGCGGATTCAGCTTCAGAAGTGGATTTAGTTGCCAAACTATCTTTGAGAGTGTGAAAGAGTAGAGAAGCTTCCTCAATGAGATTCTTTACAATGGTCCAGTTTGTGGTTCTTTCTGCTGTAGTTGGATCAGACTTGCCTTGGACTACCATATTGGAGCAACACTCCACTGTGCCTGTGCTGCCATGAATATGCTCCTCTTCTTTAGCTGACAGAAGATCTATGATCTCTTTTTTAATTCTCCTGAGAGTTGTACTCTTGCCTTGTCTTGGAGGACCAAGGGACATAAACTTTAAAGACAGAAGCTCCAGCACTTCCTTGGAAACAATGAAGTGTTTGTATGCATCTTCATACTTGAAAGCTATTAAACATGAAATAAATTAAGCTTTACAGCTAAAGAGTTGTAAATAAACTCTAATTACAGACTCATTAGTTATACTAGCTATACAAGTAACCCACATACTGCACCAGTACCATTAGCAGGCTCCAACAATAGAGTGTGGGCAGTTGGTTTTATAGCCTGGAGCTAAACTAGTAGAAGCAGCTGCCAGTAAAAGCAGCTGCCAGTAAAAGCAGCTGCACTCTATCTCTTGCAAATTTGGCAAAGACAAACAATTACCTTACTTATTATAATATCATAATTAATATAATAAATATTTAGTTTTAACATAATTAACTCAATAATAAATAATAATATTCTAGTTATATTATAGTACAAATTTTTAATTCCTAACTTTAGTTTCCCATATAATCTATAAATGGGACATTCTAAAGAGAAGTCAATATCACTGAAGGCAAGATGCTATTTGCTTACACTAACCTGACAGAGTTCCTTTGTATACTCCATACTCACTAGTAACCAGCAACTGTCCAGTTGACAAGAATGCAGTAGCTATCCCTCCACCAAGTGGTCTAGCTGGTCTATCTCCCTCACTAGTAGTCTCAATCCACTCCTCTGTCTTGTTGGAGTAACTTCTAATGGAATAAGAGTCATCGATGCCGATTAGATTTGATACATAGGAGGCGATAGCGAAGTTTGCAGTAAGTGTGGTTACTGTCCTCCATATTGTTTGTCTTCTTGTCCTGCCATTACTAGCAGATGCTATGACAGACTCTAAACTGCATATAAATAGAATCTCCCACTTGTCAAATCCTCCTGTGAAGTAGAAGTTGCCTTCATGGAATGTTGATCGCGTGTGACAGCATGAAGAAGGAAGTGAGTCTGCTGTCGTCCAATGGTCGTTGAGTAGAACTTCCACTACATCCAAGTCCTCGTTATGTGAGCCACGCCCACCAGCCACGACCAGTACCTCCGGTGATCCTCCACTAACTGATGATGGCAAGGAGCGACTAGTAGGCATGGCACGTAGCGATGGCTTCAAGTCTAGACCAGTAGTACTAGTCAACAGAGAGTTAGTGGGTTTGTGAGTGGAGAGATGCCATCCACCAACCAATACAAACTTAGACTGGTAGGTAGTTAGGGACGAGTATTTATATGGTGCACTAGTAGTAGTCCATGAGTGAAGGTCAGTAGAGATGTGAAGTGTGAGATAATCATAATGCATAACTATGACTTTATTCTGTAGTACTGCACATTGTACAGGCTGGACATTCTTACTCCATGTATGGCAGTGCTCCCAGTGAAGTGAGACTGGAGGATGGAGATCTCTCTAAATACAAATAAATAAATAAATATAATTGATATACAAACAAACAAACAAACAAATAGCACTAAGTGCTATTTAAACGAGACTTTAACATGCAAACACACAAACAAATTCATGGAAGACTACAAACATGTTGTAAACAAACACAATACTGTAACATAAGCCATGTAAATGAACACACAAACATACAATTTTACTCACTATAATTTAGCGAGCGAACGAAGCGAGCGAAGCTGACTCTCAGTTGTGTTCAATTGAGATTTCAGATATATATATATAGGTATGTATGCGTACGTCAAAAAATTTCGCCCGCGCTTCTAATTACGTAAGTTAGGTAAAGCGTTCATAGTTCCAGTATTTTTCAATTAACGAGCGCGGAGAATCCTGCTGCTCTGCCTTTCGCAACTTTGTTTCAACCCAAAAGTTTATAGCTACTCTCTTCTTGAAACAATTGTGAAGTCTTTGTCAAGCTGCGCTTCTTTGCCACTGCTTTCGAAGTTTATTCAGTAGACTAGCTGCTAAACCAGAGAAGAGGGCTACAATGCATGGTTCCACTTCCGTATTCTAGGATCAGAGACTTTAGATTCTCTGATGCTAACTGAGAATGGAAGGGTTACACTGTGCACTACAGTTAGATGTAATTTCTGTCCTATTTTTCTGTAAAAAGAGTCTGCTCGCTCTCCATGCATTTGCGCTATTCGAGCGCACCACTAGTTTACAGAAATGTACACACACAACAACAATAGCAACTGTGTGACATACTATCACACAAACATATAATTTGTCACACAATGCTTATATACAATACAATAATTAGTATATAAAATAGTAAAAACAATACTGAGAAATATACAAATAAACAAACACACAAACATACAACTGGTACAATACACATATATGCACACAAACACAAACACAAAATAATGACATGATATTCCAAACACAAACACATCATAAGAGAACGTGCTGTTTCTTCCTGTGCTAAAAATAATGTACAGTAGGCACCACAAAAAATAGGTTTTCAATTCTGTTCAGTTGAATTTTTTTTTTTTTGCACTGAAGGAGCTATTGTAGAAAAAGAAAAAAAGAGCGAAAAATATTACGACAGTTGATAAAATATAGTTTTTCAGGTCGATTATGTTAAAGTTTTAATGCTCGTTTACCATAATTATGCCACTTCCAGGAATGTAAAAATAATGCTATTTTAAATGTTGGGGTAACCATTAGCTTAGATATTCTTACTACTAGAGACCCAACTGTAGCTGGTAGAAAGACTAAAAAGTAGGGACCTGAGAGAGCAGCAAGTTCAGCGAAAATCCAGTCAGTCTGCTTAATCGAAACAAGTCAGTTATTTTTATTGTGCAAGTTGTTTAGCAAGACCCCTATAGCATTTTAGAGGGTAGCACAAGGCTTAGCTTGCTGGTATAGCAGTGGATGAGTTTCTAGCTTTTAGCAGTAAATAACAGAAACGAGAACTTGACTGTTAAAATCTTTAATGTAACGGTACCAACTGTTGATTCAAAACAAAATAATAAAAAATTGTAAAAAACTCCTTCGAAAGACACCTGCTGTGCTTTATACAAATGCTAACACATGAATATACATTAAAAGAAGAACACAAAAACATAATCTTCCTATAAAAGTGCACAAACATTTAAATGTACATCCCAAATACAAATTCTTTACACATTGTAAGAAACTGTAAATGAACAATAACAAGCACACACAATAGAAAAATAACATTACAACAAATATATGTTGTGCTTATGTGTTATAAACACACAACTTACTGTATTTCTGAAACAAACTAGACTTCAAATGGAACAAATTAGACGTCAAATGGCTAGAGTAAAATAGTTACAAACTATAGCAAAAAGAGAGGGACAGTCTTGTCTAACTATCCTCAAAAACACACTAGCTACTGAAAAAAAGAGAGGGAATGTCATGTGTGAGCATGCTCATAAAAAGATCCTGATGCTTTTTAAGAGAGCATGCTCAGGAACATGACTTTTACCCTCTCTTTTTTTCCAGTTGCCAGTGCATTGGTTCTGAGCAAGCTCAGACATGACTTTCCCTCTCTTTTCCAGTTTAGTTGGTTCTTTATGAGCATGCTCAGACATAAATTTCCTCTATTCATCCAGGCCAGTTGTTGATACCTTTTATCGAATGCTCAGACATTAATCCAGTTGTTTGAAAAAATTAAGCTTGAAACTATGCTAAGCACTTGGCATGTGTGTAGGTAGCAGTGTTTTCCCTTCTTTCAACCTTTTTGCAAAAGTTATCTATACAAACAGTGGGCTAGTAGACTGGATCTAATAACCAAACAATGGATCTAGTAACAAACAACGGACCTAGCTAGTATCTGGGCAAACAATTGCTTTCAGTAGCTACGCGCTCACCTCAGTACGAACTTGCGAGTGGCTTTCCGCCATAACTTGCTGATAGACTAGACTCGACCGTCTTCTTCTACATTCTCCATTTATTTGAACGTCTCTGACCCACCACACCCAAAATGCAGACTACAAGTGGATTCATAAAAGACTAAATAAGTGCGCAGAAGAATCACGTGAATAGAAAAGAACGACCTTATGCAGGAAGGCTGAACTTCACCTTTGACCTCAGTAGATAGCTCTGCAAGAGCTCTTGATGCCAGCTGTGCTGTAACTTTAACCTTAGTGGAAGTTGTCCTCTCTGTGATATGATGATTGTGGGGAGAGGTGCTGCTCCTGCTAACTGATACTTGATGAAGATGAGATAAAAGAGGACTAGCAAGGTAAGACAGCACCTGTTGCTATTGACTGATTATAATAGCTAGAGGGCATCACTCCAATAATTTAGTCTGGATTTAAATAAAATAAACGTTTAATTAATTAATAAACAACTATTCTAATTAAAAAATGGCAGATCAGTTGTAGCAGCCAATGTAATATGTTTAATTAAAACTTAACCCAACATTTGGAACTCTCCATGAAGCAGCAATTTAGCAGGTGGGCATGCTTAGCAGGATATTTCATACAGACTATGGGATTCCCCCTCTCCAACCCATGATCAGTTTCCCCTCCCTCCCCTTCCCTGATTTACTCTAAATTATGTAAAATGTCCAACACATCTTCAAAAGCAACACTATCTAGTCCTGGTTCTCATAGAAATTCATAATAGTTTGTACAAGTTATCATCTGACTATCTATTAAGTGGCTAGATGGATTTTGAGACTCTACAAAATTTCTCCTCCTAGTGAAAAATCCTGCGTGAATCCCAGCTTACTGTTTCCCTGCACCTCAATTTTACAAAGTTTAATGTCATAGAGTGACAATTTGGTGGAAAATGGAGGTGATGTAAATGTTTTTTTCCTGCCACTTTTCTATGTACTAGGATAGAATGAGTGCAGCTGCTTTTGATGTCTTTGACTGGAACCAACTGTAAATGGTGGCTCAAGAGGTTTTGATTGGTGGACTTACCTAACTGTTCTTGTGTTGGTAGTATAGAGAAGTATTGGTTCCAGTAGGTCTATAACTAGATGATAATCCACGCATGGTGGTGATGATGATGGTGATGATAATGATTAAAGGATGTGTGTAGAGTATATTAGTACATAATTATTGTATCATAAAAAATTATCAATAGTACTGAGCAAAGTTTTCCCCTGAAGAAAAGCTTGTTAGTCTACCCCTGAGAGTTTCTTCTGATGCTATGGCAGTAATCATGTCTTTACGTAAGCTGAATGACAAACTTGTAGAAAAACTGGTTTTATGGTTTTATTGGTGTTGTTATTTCAAGTCACAACAAGCTGCTGATCTAGTTGACTGATAAAAGTGAGGAATTTTTATATGGTGTTTTTACTTGGCCATAGAATCACAATTTTTCAATTGTGTAAGAATAAAATATCTAGCTTTGTTTGAGAAGAGACTTGACAGTTGTGTTGACTAAGTGTTGAATTAGGTAAAGTGTTGCTCATTCATTCCTTTGGTTAACCCTTTACCTGTCAAAGCCGAGAATTCTCGGCGCGCAAAGTACCCGCGCTAAAAAATATTTTAAAAGACTAACGGCGTGAAGTTACGTTAGAGTATACGTATAAAAACACGCGTCTTGAGTTGCTCTACGACGTCAAATTGTTTATAAATAGCATAAAAGGATGTTACTAAGGCCTAGGTTAAAATTAAACCAGACCGTTCATTATAAAAATAACAAAATGGCCGAACGGTTTACCGCGGTGGAATTGTTGGATATGTTGGAGAGGCTCCATCACTGAGGCTGTCCAATGAGTCATCCAGCATTGCTACATCATCAACTTCATCAGAAGTTGAGCTGCTAGTGCTTCCTTCGTAGTCAGAGGGGGCCACTACTGTCTCAGACAGAGTACCAAGGTAAGAAAACATTCTGTCATCCTCAAATCACTTTCATCGCTGCCTGAGATGTCGCAACTGTCTAAGTTGCACCACCAGTAAGTATGCTTTGTTGCTACTAACATGATTATTGTTGTTTTTTGGGCATAAGACTAGTTATGAACCAATTGTTTAGCTACACTTTGACTAAACCACTAACTAAGTGGTTGTGGTAATTCAAATTTCGAATGCAGTTTATACTAGGCTAATTATAAGGTAAAATTATGTCATGATTTGTTGGCACTAACTTTGTTTGATTTTGACATGAGACTACTTGTGAACTAATTGTTTGGCTACATTATTGCAAAAGCACTAGCTGGGAATTCAAATTTTTAAATTTAGCTATTTATAAAGTCAAAATATGTAATAAAATTTAGATGCTGGTGTCAATGATGGTGGTGAGTCAAGTGATGGTGCTCAGTCAAGTGATGGTGCTGAATCACATGGGGAAAGAGAGCGATCCCCATTGGAGAGCAATAATATTATTATGAATCTCTTAGAACATATAATCATTTTGTATTTTTTTTCTCCACGTTCTTTATGGTTATGTTTTTATGAAATCAGGTTTTCACTTATTGTTCTGCTTTGATACACATTCAGTTTAATTATATAACAATTTTTCATATTTCTATAATTGATTTAGCAAGAAAATACAAAAAAATAAAATAAATTGGTTAATTAATTTTTGTGGTTTTGTTGCTTGGCAACCTAATTAATGAGGTCAAGTGTAAAATTAACTGATTATTACAAAAATGTATGGTTGCTAGGGACTTTGACCAATATTTATTTTTTTATGAATTTTTAAATGCATTCACTGGAATCATTGGAAAAAAAATTGACAGGGAAAGGGTTAATGTTAATCACTTTCCCATTATTCCTATCTGTAAGCTTATAAGTTCTTCAGACTTGTGATTGAGATATACAATTTAGTCACAATAGAGTATATGTTTGTGTTCATTAAACTGGCAGGTTTATTACAAGGTGTTCAAAAGATTTAGCTGATTCATCAGTTTTTAAAAAAATGTAGCTTTGAAATTTGTTTAACTTCTGTCACAAGCTATCTAGTGGATGTTTTTTTTTTGTTATTCCAATGGTTAGTATAGTTGTTGTTGTTGTTTTTTTATTACTTTAGTTGAGGTATGGTTATACCCACACCACATATGTTTGGTCATAACTTAACCCTTTCGTTTGGCTTCTCCGAATTTTAAAAAATAGTTACTTTATAGCTAGAACCTTCAGATTGCATACACAGGTGCCCAATGCACTGGATAAGCATCTAAAATAGCTTTCAGCCAGGACTGCTTCGACAGTACCTCACAGCAGTTGCGTTTATTTCTTCCTCGGCAAAAAACAACAACATCGGTTCTCCGTCGAATTTTTTTTAAAGTTACCTTCTTCACAGCAGCTTCATTTATGGATCCAGTCATCTCCAGAGCTTTGTAGAAGCAGCGAAAAATTGCTTGAGCTCAGTAGCCTTCCATAGCACATTGAAACAACCGCTTCTTTGCCGACCAAGACTTTGCAGTGGTTTGACTTACTGTCTTCTCCATTTTTTATAAAATCGCCAGTTCAACTGGGGGCCTCCCTATTACGTACAGTCTTAGGTAATGTTTATTACATCATAGGAAATAAGTGAGTGTGTCGTGTGACCCTGGTAACTATGCAAAAAAAAAATTTTTCGAAGTCATTTTTGGAAGATGGCGTCTACAAGTTACAATGCGGTGCAAGTCTTAGACTTGCTTGATGCTGACTCTAACGACTCAGGATCAAGCGGAGAGAAGGGAGACGACATCTAGGGCTATAGGAGGCCCTGTATCAGGTTTGGTGGACCAGACCCCGTCAACTCTGATACTGAAAATGGGAATCAAGAAGATGATCGAGGTAAGCTTGTCTTTCTCTTGTCTTTCTCTTGAAAAATAGCAAGCTTCTGTTGTGGAAAGGACTTATTTATAGCTATATTGAGATAGAGTAAGCTGTTTAGCTATAATATATATATATTTCATTGAGTTTTGAGATTTGAAAGTGGCTTGTGGTTTTTTGAACAATTTCAAATTTTCAAAAAAATTAAACTACTAGGACCAGATGTGAATGCAGTCACCGACCCCGATTACGCAGATGAGGCGACAGGAGCAGATTCTTCCAGTCATGAAAGAGAGGATACCGGACCTGAGTCTTCCAATGATGAAACACTAATATGCAGCAGGTTCCAGTGATGAAGAAGAGGAAGTGGCTCCTCCTGCTTCGAGTTCTGGACGTCCTCGCGGTCGGAGAAGGCGGGAACCGAAGAAGAAGAGTCAGGTGGATGAGGTAGGGGGAGAGTGGAAGAAAGAGGACAACACACCCATTGATATTCCATAATCTTTTGTGTGAAGGACCACAGACTTTGATATTTGTGGCTGCTCCCCCCCCCCCCTGAACATCCCAAAAGTTGTAATATGTATTGTTATTGTCGTTGTCGTTGTCTGTGTTTTTGTGGTGTTGTAGTGGAGCTTCACACTCGATGTATATGTGTGTGCGTGGAGTTGAAATGTTATTCTGGCGCTTCCAGATCTAACCGGGGAGGGAACGAACTCGGGAAGGGGGGGGTCTTTTCCAATCGGGGCTACTATGCCCATGTAAGTTGAATTTCATGTATGTGTGTGTGTGTACACCAGTCAATTTATATTATTGAGCGAAGCGAGCGGAGCTGACTCTCTAATGAGTTCGCGATATATATATATATTTAGGTCTAGAAATTGTTTTTGTTCTTGCGTGGGCGTACATGTGTACCCTTTCTCCTACGCGCTTGCGCGGGCCGGGTAACCTTCTTAGCAACATTTTGTTTTGTTTACCCGCCGTACGAAGTAGCGATGCCCAGTAGACAAAACGTTAGAAACGCTCGGTCAAGAGCTTTGAGGGCATTAGAAACTCCAGAAGAAAAATTAGTAAGGAGAGAGGAGATAAGAAATGAAAAAGACAGGGCAAGGAGGAGGAGAGCTAAAACGAAACAGAAACAGGTAGCAAAGTAAAGAATCTTTCTTTTTGAAAAGCCATTAAATGTTCCTAATTTATTTATTAGACTATTCCTGAGGATTACTGTACCAATCAACTTTGTACAGCTGTAGACTCAACTACTCTTGAAGACACTGAAAATGCAGCCACACCATCTGAACAAGAAGCCAATATCCCCACTACTTTTTGTACTGCAAGAGGAAAAGGCATCTATCAGAGGACATTCATTCTCATATACACCCAAAGCAGCAAAAAAAGTTGCAGAAAATATAACTCAAACAATTTCGATACCGCAAAGCCTTTCAGCTTATCAGCAACGAATGCAAGAGGTAAATATAAAATAAAATATATACTTCAATAAGTTAATACGAGACATATTTTCGTTTAGGAAACCATTATGTAGAGAGCAACGTCTACAACTAATGTCACAAAAACAGTAAGTCACACATTTGTTTGAAAGTGATAGTGAAAGAGATCACAGGCTCCACTGTTTGTCCACTAACCAACTGTTGAGAACAGCAAATGAATCTTCATTACAAAATTCCTCTAGGTTAGAGCAGTTGTCAACTAACCAACAGCAGAGATTTGCTGATGAAACACCACTTCAACGGGAGACTAGATTCTCTCAAGTTAGGGGGAACAGGTCAAGACAACATCCCCAGGTTCCATTGCACCATATTATTCCAGCATTTGATGATCCTCAAGTTCACACAGCAATGCGTAATTTTCATGCTAAAATCTCATGGATTACTATCCCAGTCTGCATAACGTGTATGGAGAAGTTTCCAGGCACCAAAATGCAATTTAAGTCAGTGGAATGTTGTCGATGTAGCCGGGATAAACATATCCCTAAGCTCTATTCAGCTCAAAATAACATGCATCCTGGAAACATTCCTCCACAATTGCAGGTTAAATTTAATGTAAAACTATAAAAATTAACCTAACTCTATTATCAAACTATGTAGTCTAAGATCTACATCAATTTAACATACTCTGCTCTCCCACTGAATATGTTATAGTACCCATCTTTTATTTTTTATTTTTATTAAACCACAAAGTTTACATCAGCTATAACTGTAATGATGTATGACATTTTAAATTAAATAGCTGTATATTCTGTCTAAAACACCAGCCAATAACTTTGCTGGTAAAACAATTCATTATTCTTATATTATCAAAAATAATATAACATTTAAACTTTATTATATAAAGCAATACTATGTAGCTGATTGCGAATTACATTAATAAAATAAATAATAAAATAATTCATTACTCTTGTTTTACCACAAAAAGTATAACATTTAAACTTTATTATACATAGCCTAAATTTTATAGCCTTCATCATACAGTGGTATAGAATAGAAGCACCAATGAATCTATATGAAACAACAGACAGACATAACATTAACAACATCAAAATAAATAACTGTATCAATAGCTGCAATTACAGGGAACATGCATCGCTCGCTTCGCTATTTTGCGCTATTCGAGCGCACCACTAGTACATTTATTTTTATGATCTGTATTCACCTGTATCTTCTTTTTTCTAGTGTGTGTGTGTGTGTATGTGTGTGCGTGCATTTGTGGAATGAGAGAGAGCAACCGTGGACAAACAGTATATGGCGCTTCCGTATACAACCTGGGAGGGAACTCTGGATCTTTTTGGATCATGACTACTATGCCCATGTAAGTTGAATTTCATGTGTGTGTGTGTGTGTACACCAGTCAATTTGTGTATAATAAATTATACATTTATTTTTATGATCTGTATTCACCTGTAGCTTCTTTTTTCTTGTGTGTGTGTGTGTGTATGTGTGTGCGTGCATTTGTGGAAAGAGAGAGAGAGCAACCATGAACAAACAGTATGTGGCGCTTCCGGATCCAACCTGAGAGAGAACGAACTCGGGGTCTTTTTCGGTCTGTGACATCATCCATGCCGGGTAAGTTGAATTTCATTTCAACTTACTGATATTTGGGTGTCCAGCTAGGGCTGGGGGGGGGTTATGGTACAAGAATGTCAGTGAAAAGTAATGACGGGGGAGGGGGGTTATGGTACAAGAATGTCAGTGAAAAGTAATGACGGGGGAGGGGGGGCAATTCAGCGAGGCCAGCTGTTATGTTACAAATATCATTGTTGTCTTGTGTTTTTTTGGTATTGTATGGAGGTTCCGGATCCTATGGGAGGGATCGTTCAGTCTGTGACACCATCCATGCCGGGTAAGTTGAATTCCACGTGTGTGCTTGTACTGCTTTTCATTTTCAAATTACACTTTCTCAATACAACGATTGTTTCTCTCATGTACAGTGTGGAGTATACATACCAGGGGTTCATACAGTGGGAGGCTAGCCCTGGGTTCCCCCCTAGAATTTTGGGAGTTGAATAGAAATGAACATTTTGGAAGCATTTATTTTTAGTCTGATATTGTATCCCATTATGTTCCTATCATAACTGAGCCATTTAGTGCATAGGACCGAACACTGATCATCAGTGTGAAGTATAGACTCTTATGCAAAGATGTGCATCAAAGTAGTGTAGGTTCCAAAAAATGGGTGTGGCAAAGTACACTCGGAGCCCCACCCCCACCCCACCAAACAAAAATCCTGTATGAAACCGCATACAATACATCATAAAGTTGCAATTATAGTTGTTTGTATTACAAATATCTTTGTTGTTTATGTTTTTGTGTATGTATATGAAATTGTTTTGTAGTGGAGCTCGATGTCCGATGGCATACGTTCCTTGTGGACACTCATAGATGTCTCCTACATGATCACAATCAGCACCAAACACAACAAACAACATATTTTATTGTTGAACTAATATAATATTGGTATACAATACATCAAACAATATTATTTCTATTTTTTTTAATTTTTTTTATTGATGGGAAAAGTGGAATTTTTTGGGGGAAAAATTTTTTTTTTAAGTATTAGTAGAGGGCCTAAATATTATTCAATTTTCTCAATCAAAAAATGAGGGGAATCTCAAACTCTTGGTCTATTTAGTGATATATGGTTGCTATGGGGTTTTTTCAGCAAGCATCACGTTAAAAAAATAAAACGCGCGCGTCCAAACAATTCAGGAACGAAAGGGTTAAACCAAAAACTTTTTTTGTACAACATTACTTTTATAACCTATAATCCACTTACAGCTTGGAGACTGCCACGGCTCTCTACTGTGAGCCAACATCCACTACAAGAATTAGCGAGTGCAGAATTAATGGGTGCTGTATATGTGTAACTATACAAACTTCAATACACTTGCCAGTAGCTATCCCTGTTTTTATGGCAGCTGTTGAGAAAATCTATTCACACATACAATTCTCAAGTCACAGCTATGGAACAGACTGCCTAACTTTAGCTTATCACATTTGATAAGAATCTCTTTAGCAATTCTCTGACAATGGCTTAATACATAGTATAAATGTGAGGAACAAAAATTATTAGAAAAATATCGGTATAGTCAACTAACTTGTGATTTTTTAAATCCATACTGATTTAGTGATTTAATTAATTTTGACTTTATAACTAAATACTCAAAATCCAAGGGGGAGGGGAGAAAGTAAGAGCTAAAGCACGCCTTGCCCCCCCCCCCCCCCCCCCTGAAATATACCTTGAACATGAAAGTCTAATATTATGGGGATACTCCCTGATATAGCGTTGCTATAGTACTTTGAGTACTACCGCCTAGGGCTGGTAGTTTCTCAGAAATTTAATTCTATTTCTTCGTATGTTATCTAGTGATGGAGAAGATGTGTTGAGGCTGCACATTCAGCAAAACATCCATGATTATGTGGGAAAACAGTTGCCATTTCTAAAAAGAAAATTTTGTGAAATTTTTGGTAAGAAAAAAAAAACAGTGTATAATCACAGAAATCATGATTTTCATGCCATTGTCACATATTGCATACTTGATATGATATTGTAGTGTGTGTTTTTTCATTGCTTTATTTAATGTTATAGAACTTGCAGTTGCACAGTCAAACTTCATCCATTTGCACTGTAAGTCTTATAAATAAATTATAAATATATGCTATACTTTGAATACTGCAAAATATCACGAGTCTGTCGGATGTATTGGGACGAGTGTCGCAGGCACAAGTGCCAACACCCCGATCAGACGAGTGATATTTCGCGTATTCAAGTATAACATATTTATCATGTACGCATGCGCGAACTTAATCTTAGCAACGACAATTTTTCTGGAGCTAAACCAGTAAGCTAATGTTGTTATGGCTGAAGATATTTCATTACAGGATTTTTTTGATGACGAAGTTCTTGAAATGATTGAGAAACAATCTGAATATCTACAGAAACTCCCTGTAGAACCAACTGTTGATAATCCAATCTATACTAACGGACAAAAGGAGTAAACTAAGCACGTAGAAGAAGCATCTTCTCCTGTGTGTTTGGACGATGAAGAGTTGGAAATGTTTGTGGACCAGCAAAAAAAATTGTAACACAAAGAAGAAAACAATATCCACTTGAGGAAGTAGTACGGCTGGTGTGAATCTGTTGGTGAGTGTAGAAAAATAGGCAAAATTCCACCTACTGAATTAGACAGATTATTAGGACATTTCTTTTGCAAAGTAAGGAAGAGTGATGACTCATTGTATGAACCTGACACTCTCACTTCTTTTCAAAGAAGTTTGGATCGTCATTTGACCCAAGAATTACGAAAGCCTTATAGCATCATCCATGACACTCCTCGTTTTTCATCCTCTCGAGAAAAGTTGAAAGCAGCTCGTAAAATGCTTAAAAATAAAGGAAAGGAAATAAGAACAATGCTGCTGAACCATTGGAAATGGATGACATTGACTCGATGTGGACCAGCGGATCTTTGGGGGACTCCAGTCCAGAGGTACTACTCAATATTGTTTGGTTTTTACTCACGCTGCATATGGGGATGCGTGGAAGAGATGAACATTATAAACTTACATATAGTGATTTTTGTATCCACTCTACACCAGATGGTTTCAAGTATGTTGAATTTAATGAAAGAGATACCAAGACACGTTCAGGTGAAACAAATGCAAGTCGCCAATTCAAACCCAAAATTGGAACACCCCCAACAATATCTCTCGGTGTCCCTTACGTATTTTTGAAAAGTTTCTTCAAAAGTGTCCAGTTGAAATGTGCAAATCGGAATCCCCATTTTATCTGGCTGTGAACTACAATTACTCCAATGATGACATTTTTGGTACAAAAAACAGAAGATGGGGAAGGATAGAATCAATACAATAATGAAAAGGATGGCTGCAAGTGCTGGATTGTCTGGGGAAAAAACAAATCATTCAGCTCGAAAAACAATGGTCACATGTCTTACCAAGAATAGTGTACCAGAAACACAGGCATAATAATCTACAAAGTCTAAATAGCTATAAAAAAAGCATCATTACAACAGCAAAAGGAAATGTCTCATGTCTTGAGCTCATACAAAAAGCCTGAAACTAATCCATCATCTTCATACCCTACAACACCATCGAGTGGTACTATGAACCAAGATTTAAGTGATCAGTCCTTCTTTGCTGGAGCAACAATCACCAATTGTACAATAAATATTGGTTTTCCTACAGCAACACAAACACAAAGTTTCACCACAATGTCCGCTGCACCTAATGACACACAACCACAAATGAAGTGATTTACAATTTATACATACCTACATAGCAATAGACAAATATATCAAATTAATGTATTATTATTAAGATTTAACAAAAAACCTAAAAGTAAAAAATTAGCCTAAGGGGACACAATAACACTTGTTAGAATGCCCAAGGGGACGCAATATGGGAAAATATTGGGGTAGTTTCATTTGTATTAATCTCTATGGGAGTACTTGAGTTCAGTACATGATAAATAAATGGAACAGTTAGTGTGAGGTGTGATTGGGTGGAGTGTGAGGGACACGTGTGTGTGGGTGGAGTCAATATTGTGTATCGCTGATTGGTAAGGCATCATCAGCAATGCCAATACTTAGATATGCAGCAGTGTATATATTGCTGATGGGCAAGGAGTCATCAGCCAATACTTAGAAATGCATATGTGTATTGCTGTACAATTGGTTAGAGTACAACTGCTAGTAGAGGGCCACATAACCAGTATAGATTGTGCAGTGTATTGCTATAGAGTATGTGCCGTATACATATTGCTGTTCAGTTGAACAGACACTAAATGTGACTGTCCATAGGACAATTGGATGCAATGCAAAGAATTTAAATTGTTACCTATTAGTTCATTAATGTTTAGCCCTTTGAGTTTGTTCACATTGAAATTTAAAGAACTGGCATTTCCTGCCATTACAACCTGTGCTAAACACCAGAGACTAGCCATAGTCTGTATATTTGGAAGTAAGTTAGTAAGTTTTTAACAAAAAGTAGTCACAATAAAGTATTGATGTTACCAGGGTGATTGTCAGTTGGCTAACTGTTTTAATATGTCTCGTATGAGTCATGAATTGTTGGTTTAAAAAATTAAAGTGAAAAGTACCTGCGAAACTTGTGAAGAACTTACTTATACGCTACACTATATTTTGATATTTGATGACCTTTTACCAGTTGTTCTATTATACAGCAATATGCATGCTGTACTGCATATGTATTGGCATTTTGATGACCTTTACATTTCATAGGAATACACTGAACGCATAATCTCCATGCAGACCATTTGTGACTGTCTACGGAAATGAGCATAAAATGGAAATTGTGATACTTTTAATAAACCAAGTAGTACATAAGAAAGGGGAATCCAAGAAATTGAAGTCAAGAAAGAAAACAAGGACAAAAAGATCAAGTTTTAGTTATATAGCTCTCTTGTTTGAGGTGATATTATCTGTGAATTTATGTTTTATCTATTGGGGATGTACACGATGGTAGGTTGAGGTTGATTTGTGATTCATAATGTCACAGAGAAGGCTTTCATTGGCTGCTCAGCTTGTGATCCACATCAGTTGGTACTTGAACCATGTTGGTTGCTATAGACTTGTGATCTGTACCAATATGGGAAAGGGTTTTAAAGAATACATAGATTAATCACCTTTATTCCTGACATGTAATCTGGTATACACTGAGGTAGATCACTCACCAGTACGTTCTCATCCACTAATGGTGAGCTTGAGCATGGGACTATCAGAATCTATTAATATTTAGACATAGAAGTATACGATGTTAAAGTATATTTAGAGTGTGATGTACTTGAGCATGCATCTCGTGTAGCAATCGTACAAATGTCTCACACATTACACTCATGTACACCTCTCACACTTCACCTATATGTAGTGGGGAGGGAAAGACATGTGGCACACTTTCTACTTGAAGTAGAATTATTCAATGTCTTTAACTGTTGGATTATTACTTGATGTTCTAGCAACATTTACTCACAGTATAATATTTCGAAGTATGCAAATTAATTTCAGTTATAATAATTGCCACTTTATCATTATGCTGCAGGGTATGCTTTTCGCTGTTTCTTGCATTAATGGAGGTTAACTACAATGATCAGCAACGATGATGAGTACGACTTTTTGACATTATTTGTTTTGATATCAAACTATCATCCAAAATTTTGTGTACCTTTTTCCTTTGATGTAATATGTTTTTTATTACTAACCAGAATTTTGTGTATTGGTGCGCGGCGTTGTCTGGTACAGTATGGTATAGTATGCTGATTGTACAGTGAAGTAAAACCTAGTAAAACACAAGTACACCAGTGCTGCTATGTATATTTTACTGTTGAGTGAGCTAGAGTTTACTAGTGGTGGACAGGTATGGTAAACATGAGTGGAACTTGAAGTGTACTGGATGTTTTACCTCATGGTGTACTGGAATACTTATAGTTTACCTCATGTTGTACTGGACAGTGTAGAGGTAGTAAAACATGTGTAAAACATTCGTGCACAAGTGTTCTGGTTTTAGAGTTTACTGCATGTTTTACTAGGATTTACTATCCAGTACAAGGTAAAACTGAAGTGAAACATTAGTTTACTAATGTTTTACTGATGAGTAAAACGTGGTTGGCAAAGCAGTGTTTAGAACTCTGCCTGAAGAGCATCCTGGGACAACTCCCCCATATCCACAAATTCCCCTGATTGGATGCGCTTCAAGCCACTTGTGCTCTTAGCACATACCAGCATGACTAGCCCCGCCCCTCCTGAAGCTAGTGGGCCACACTCATAAAGGCCCCCACTATTAAGTACTATCCTTACTAATAAACCCACACTAGTTAACAGCACAGTTACCCTGCCCTCTACACTTTACTGACAATATATGAATTATAATGCTCTCCCTCTAGTTCCTCACCTGAATGCTTGCGCTATCGCTATCGCTTTACACGTGCACTGTCATTCGCTCTACACTACACGTGGGGCCCCTTGCTCGTATAACCTCACCACCCCTTACCTAACTAACCCCTTACCCAACTGACCACGGCTGGTACTCTGCCTGGTTATCCCCCACCTTACCTGCTGCTAAGCTGTCAATAATTTCTGATCATATTTCTGGTTTAATATAAAATAATGGCCATCAATTAATACATAGGAAAGGGTGTTGTTTGGTTGGTATGTTTGTAAGCATGGGTAGTGATCAAGTATTTTGGGCATAGATATCGATTCTGTAGTACTTTTAACTTTTCTAACAATTAACATGTATACTCAATAGCCATTATGCATTACCTATGATCACTGCAGATTGACAATATTATGAGTGCATTTTTATCTTATGTATAATATTTTTATGTGCACTTCATATTGATTTATTTTTCTACAGATTTATGAGCGCTGGGGCAAGGCAGTGAGGGAAGGATGGAAGAGGGAGCTGTTGGCAGATGTCACACCTGACACCATGTCAGATGAAGAACAAGAACGAGATGAGAAGACATTTACGCCATTCTCTGTCATATCGCTCAAGAACATTAATAAGTTTATAGCGTAGTAAGATGTCTACTTAGACAGCCTGCCATCAAGTCATCCTAGAGGAACCAGGCGAAGGGGTTCATTGAAACAAATATATTCTCCACGAGGATGTAAAAAGTGTACGGTAAAGGATGCTGCAGGAGAGGATGACAATCAAGAAATTTATGAACAAAATGAATAACAGTTTATGAGACATTGATTAGCCATTATAACTTGATTTAAAACTTTTTTCTTGTGACTTTGGATTCGTAATATGCTGGTGGGTATAAGTTGAATATGGTCTGCTTTTTTCTAAGACTGGATATAAGCTGGGTGTAAGCTTGATATATGATAATATAGGTAAGCTCAGTTTAAGCTTGGTATAGGATAATATAAGCTGGGTCTAAATTTGGTATAGGATAATATAAGCTGGGTCTAAATTTGGTATAGGATAATATAAGCTGGGTCTAAATTTGGTATAGGATAATAGAAGCTGGGTCTAAATTTGGTATAGGATAATAGAAGCTGGGTCTAAATTTGGTATAGGATAATATAAGCTGGGTGTAAGCTTGGTATTGGATAATATAAGCTGGGTGTACGTTTGGTATAGGATAATGTATGGTGGTGTAAGCTTGATATAGGATAATATAAGCTGGGTGTAAGCTTGGTTAGGATAGTTATAAGCTGGTGTAAGCTTGGTATAAGATAAGCTGGTGTAAGCTTGGTATAAGATAAGCTGGTGTAAGCTTGGTATAAGATAGTTATAAGCTGGGTGTAAGCTTTGCATAGGATAATATAAGCTGGGTGTAAGTTTGGTATAGGATAGTTATAATCTAGTGTAAGCTTGGTATAAGATAGTTATAAGCTGGATTTAAGCTTGATATAGGATAATATAAGCTGGGTGTAAGTTTGGTATAGGATGATGTAAGCTGGTGTAAGCTTGATATAGTTATAAGCTGGGTGTAAGTTTGGTATAATAAGATAGTTATAAGCTGGTGTAAGCTTGGTATGAGATAGTTATAAGCTGGGTGTAAGCTTGGTATAGGATAATGTAAGCTGGTGTAAGCTTGATATAATTATAAGCTGGTGTAAGTTTGGTATGAGATAGTTATAAGCTGGTGTAAGCTTGGTATGAGATAGTTATAAGCTGGGTGTAAGCGTGGTCAAGGCTATCTTATTCCACACATATAATAAGCTTATAACAGTCAGCTTATAACGAATCTATAAGAAACATCTATACTGAATATAAGTCTCCTTATACTATAGGTTTATACCACATGTTTAAGAAATTAATAAGACACCTTATATGGCCTCATTTGCACAGTGAGAAGGAAGGTGGGCAGGGAAGGCAGCTATCTTACAGCTTTCATAAAAGTTCAATTCATTGGTCCCATTAGTGTACTACTACTCATGCAGCAAAATAGCCTCATATCAGACATACCATACTTCCTTGAATAAGTTGCACACCTTGAATAACTCCTGCCCTCGAATAGGCCACGTACAAGGCTGTGTTCCCAAGTTAATAACCCGGGCACCAAATAGGGCATCAGTCCACAAAGTCCAAACACCAGTTAGTATTACTCTGAAACAGTCGATCATTCACAATCACAATAAGTGACTCGAGTATCTGACTTTCTCTGCTGCATATTATCTAACTGCTTGATGCCAAATGACTGACTTGCTCGACCTGATGCTCTTCACTAACCCCCATACACAGCCAGACAGGTTAGCTATTAAACCACTGACTAAATTCTATTGCTTTGCTTGATACTCATCTCACTGTTGTTGAAATTGAAGAGAAAATAATTTCAATAATAAACAGGAGAATGTGTCAAGGTAGACACCCACCCAGCTCTCTGTTTGTAATTAACTCGCCAAACATTTTAACCGACCAACTCACTTCTATTCAGCTTACCCCAGTGGGTAAACTTGTGCCCTTGAATAACTTGCTACTTCAGGCGGTGATTAAAATATGCTGCATATGAACTATTTAAGATGAAGGTGTTATATCCTTCCTCTTTCCATTCTTGAAAAGAGAGAGATAGTGCTGTGAATTACAGTTATAGCTATTCTCATTTTCACACTCAAATTAGATCAAACACAATGAGAATGGTTATTGCTGAACAGAATAGAAATAAAGTCACTGTCATATAACATGAACATGCTCAGACCAGCCTGAGACTGTGGTCACTGACCTCAATAGTGTAATCGTTTGGCTACAAACTTGTGCGTGTTTGTGTGTGTGTGTGCATGCATGTGTGCATGTGTGTGTGTGGTTAACACATATGAGTGTACCATTCTGTGTGTCATCCATTATTCCAGGCATCACTTGTGACTTATTTTGAAATTAATCAGTCAGTGATCCAATTATTAGTTTTGATTAATGTCATGAGTTATGCAATAGTTGGTTTATTGACAGGATGGACACAAGCGCTGAGTCAACAGAAAGGACAGTCGGAAAATTGACCAATGTAGACTTGACTGGAAAGACACTCGGACAACTGGGAACATGCGTTTAAAGAAACTGATGGAAAAGTGGTTATAAGAAAGCACACTACAGGGATTCATACAGAACTTTTTGCTACGGCGGGAGATTTTGTAGTATCACAAAATCCGTTTAGCTAGATAGTCACACGATTTTGAAGATGTGTGGGGCACTTTTAAAGAAACTAGCAGTAGAGTAATGAAGCTATAATTGATCATACTTATATTGATCATCTTTTTTTTTACATTAAATATTTTAGTCACGGTAAGAAAATTGAGGGGGAGGGATGGGGGGAATAAATTTAGGGGGGAAGGGGGGAAATCCCAGGGCTTCCCATACTCTATCTGGGTGTGATCAATGATCAAATAAATGGAAATGGCTTATGAAAGATTTGATTAATAATATTTTAATGGCAATATAAATGATTGTTATTCAGTTAAAACTTTGAAAAAATGCTGGCCCGATGTTCAGAGCACCCTATACAAGTTCATTTAATATAGCTTTTAGATCGATTTCATCCGTTTTATCTGTGTACATGTAGCAACATCAAATAATTGAGTCGATCCTGCTTCATCGTTGCTCGAAGATACGACTTAATATGCCTTAGAGCACTGAAGATCTCTCTGATGACGCTTTGGTTGCTGGCATCACTAGTTGGACAAGACGTTTCACATAACCTAGGAGGGACAGTTGGCCAGAAGACAAGGAAAGAAAATAATTCCTTACATCAAAAATGTTTATTTTTGGACTGGAGGCTTCAGTTGACTGATTCTGAGATTGAAATTATGTGCCAAATGTGTGAAGTGAGTGCACAAAACTGCCTCACCAAAATCATTCCTATAAAATTGACATACAGTATGCAACTCGCTTTCAAAATCCTCCAACTTGCATGCTTTAAAAAAAGATTCTGCAAAGATTCATGTTTTATACCCAGGCTTATTGAATAGATTTTCAATGCAGTTGACAATCAAATCAATTGCTTCATAATAACTGAGCCTGTAGTATGCCTTAACATCACTGTGATAGTCTCCTTCAGAAGTTCCTTCATCAAAGCAAAATGGAATTCTTCAACGACGAGGCAATTGAGGTTTATTGACATCCAAATCAGCTGCTTTCTTTCTTATTTTGGACCAAAATAGGTCAAATGAAGAATCAGTTCTCATGACTTAATGTTTGAACAGTCATCTTCGCTATTTGCTGACCTTCAGCTGCTGAAAGTGTTCTAGTCTGTAAAGAACAACTCAAATTATCTGCATGCTGCAGTAATATTTCTCCTAGCATATTTCCATACAAGTAATCTAAAGTAGACATTACACTAGAAACTCCTCTAATCCTTGGCTTTGTTTCACTATCACATACTGCCTCAATTGATTCTTCCCATGTTTGTTGTAACACTTGAAAATTAGATGTTACACTTGCCAGAGCATCTGCCCTTACTGTCCATCTAGTGGGACAAAGCAACCGAATACCAGCTGATGATGAACCTGGCATATCTTGCTTCACAGCTAGGAATATAGCTTCTCTTCGAGGTGAAAACTTTATCAGCTTTTTTATTCCATTGTTGTCTCTAAAGCATCTTTTAATACTTTATACTTCTTCATGGTATCACTAGCTGCTAAGTTAAGGGCATGACCATAGCAAGTGAAAATTGCTCATGGTTCAATATCACTTATTTGCGTGGCAACTCCTTGTCTGCAACCACTCATGGCACTTGCACCATCATAACATTAACCATGAACTGTGTCAAAACTCAAATTCATCCTTAGAAATACATCTTTTATTACAAAAACTATTACATCAGCAGCAATGGAAGTAAACACTGTACAGTTCCACAAAGTCTTCATGGACTTGTAAGTCATCAGTGACCCAATGAAGAAAGAGAGTAATTTGAGCAGTGTTGGAAGCATCAGTTGTTTCATCTTCCTTATTGTAAGAAAAGGAGATGCTTGAAATTGTGCTGCCATATCCCGAAGAAGCTGAAGGCCCATTAACTTTATAACTTCATTTTGAATGTCAGGACTAGTGTAAACATTTTCTTTCCTCTTCAACCAATCCTTCAGATTAACATCTTGAACAGCTTCCATTTGTAGCATCTGTATCCGAGATTAAAACATTTATTATTGTCTCAAATAACATTTATGTGATTCATAAATGCACAATATAATAGGGAATTAGCAAGTAAACTGTTAGTTCAATGACAGTACCTGCATCAGATTTCTGTCTGATTCATCTCCATCTCCTTGTAATGGAAGGCCTTGGCGACACAAGAACTTAATGCAAGACACTATTTGAAACAATGCTTGCTGGTTCTTTCTTTTCTGGGTTGCATATTGCTGAGAGAGTAGGTCACCTACATTTCCAGTAGTTGATGGAATGGTAACAATTACATCCACAGCCTCACAGTGTGCAGCACTTTCTCATGTTTTCTAAATCCAACGGTACCATCTTTCCAGTTAGAAAATCCCCGTGTAAGCTACACAAATGTTATACTCACTATGAAATAATGAAAACTTCATTTTTGTATTTTAGCGAGCTAACTTATTGCCTTGCTAGTTAGTTGTATTAGCCTTAATTTTACTTTCCAGTTCAATTACCATTTAGAGCTAACTAGATATCTTAATTTATAACCAGATCACAACCAGCTAGTGAAATGGTAATTGTGGCTATTGGTTGCTCAGGCTAGCTGGCCAAATATAACTTACAAAAGCTTGATCAATATATTTGGACCTCATTCCCTTTAATTTAGTGGCCATCATACAGGTGTGGCAGAAAGCTACATCTTTAGCTTCATCATAGTGAAGGAATGGCCACCTCCGAAACATTCAGGTTGAAAGCTTCTCTGTATTCCTTTGGTGCCAAAACCCCTCTTTGGAAAGTTAAACTCCAAGGGCTGGTGAGGTTTCTCAGGGACACCCATCATGGATAAAAACTAAGCCAAAATGACCACCTTGCAGCTGTTTTTTTGTTGTTGCATGGGCGTGCGTACTGCGTAGTGCGCATTTTGCGATTACATCATTGATTAAACTTTGAAATGTGAGTTGGGAAAAAAACTGGTCCAGCAAAAACAACAACAACTATCAGCAAAAACAACAACAACTATCAGCCAAAAGAACTGGTCCGGCCATGGCCGGACTGGCTGAACTGCTTGCTACGGCCCTGAACGTCACAGGACACAGGCTGTCTCATTGCTAGTCTCACAGAAGAGAGGCTAGTTCATTATCAGACCACATTCCATACAGAAACACAAACCACTTTTGAGGTTGCAAAAATACCTCATTATAACCCCAGATCTTTCTTCACCAGAGCCCTCTCTGGAAGAACTTTGTAGAAAACTACAATTTATGTCGACTACTAAGAAACAGCCAATCTTCAACTAAACTTATTTTAGAAAGACAGTACAACTCAGTAAAGTTTGCACTCAAATTTATTTCTTAAACTATTTTTCTGTAACTTACTATTTGAGATACTCCAGCTGTAAAATGCTAAAAGAAAACACCTCAAACTTGCGCAGAGAAATAGGCCCTTCATTTTGTTTAGTTGACGTACAGGCGACTTCTGGGGCAGCGCTGAACTGAAACAAGCTTTTAAGCGAAGAGAACGGTTGAGGGTGACTCCGAGCTGGAACCGCAATCTGAGGGTGGGGCTACTAGTATTGGACTGGCAGCAAGTGGCACAGTCCACCAAATACAAAAGAAAGTGCAGGTGACAAAAAAATTGTTTTGTTTTTTTGTTTTGGTGGTATGGAAAGAACCCTACAAAGGCTTATAAACTGCCATTGTCATTAATACTATCCCTTCTCATTCTGTAAAGGGGCGTGGCAGTTCCATTAAAGCGTTGTTACATATAGTAACTTCCACATTCAATTGAGTAAAGAAAGCCTCCAAAATCACTTCCACAAACCTGACTAGGAGTTCAACAGCAATAGTATGATAACTAGAAAGTGAGCTGGTTCAATGATGATAGTTGAATATTAGCCTCTGTTGTTGCCGGGTCTTTTCCTGCCAGTAAACTGAGGCTCCCTAGTATGTTCCTACTTGCCATGACTATAGCAGTTGGTACATATAGGGTGATACTTTGAAGACTTCTCCTCAGCTCATCAGGAATGGATTGTCAGACAAGAGAGGTCGTGATAGAAGATCAATATACACTTCCAGCAAGGTACTGTCAGACAAGAGAGGTGATGGATCATTATGCACTGCCAACAAGATACTGTCAGACAAGAGAGGTGATGGATCATTGTACACTGCCAGCAAGATACTGTCAGACAAGAGAGGTGATGGATCATTGTACACTGCCAACAAGATACTGTCAGACAAGAGAGGTGATGGATCATTGTACACTGCCAACAAGATACTGTCAGACAAGAGAGGTGATGGATCATTGTACACTGCCAACAAGATACTGTCAGACAAGAGAGGTGATGGATCATTGTGCACTGCCAGCAAGATACTGTCAGACAAGAGAGGTGATGGATCATTGTGCACTGCCAACAAGATACTGTCAGACAAGAGAGGTGATGGATCATTGTGCACTGCCAACAAGATACTGTCAGACAAGAAAGGTGATGGATCACTGTACACTGCCAACAAGATACTGTCAGACAAGAGAGGTGATGGATCACTGTACACTGCCAACAGGATACTGTCAGACAAGAGAGGTGATGGATCACTGTACACTGCCAACAGGATACTGTCAGACAAGAGAGGTGATGGATTATTGTATCTGAACATTTTGCTGGAGTTGTATTGGCAACCATTACTATTCTTGTATGGAATTATTTAACTTTTTGTTAAAATAAAGTTAATAATTTTTTATTCAAAAAACAACAAAAGAAATAAATCCACAACGTTTAAATTTGAAATATGGGATATGATATATAAAGCATAAAATTCAATGAGTGTTTTCAAATGTATGTCCATGTAGTGTTGATAGAATTCAATCCACAGCAATTCTATAACACATAAAATACAATAATTCAAATGCTACAATAATAACAATATTCTTACTGGAGCTGTTGCTGTACTTTATCTGCCACTTGTCTACAATAGTCCACTTGAGACAATACAGTAACAAACTCCTTGAGGGCAGTAGGTCTAGTTGATAAGACTGTACGAATGCTACTCAGAAGGTTCCTTGTCTTCTCTACATCAATCCAGTTCTGACGTTGAAGGAGCTGGTCATACATGTCAGGAGATATGAGTCCAATACTGTAGCAGTGATCAGCTACTGTCATGACGCAAGGTTCCACTGAGAGGACCAAGTCAGGATACACACTCAGAAATATACTCATGTTATTACCACCTATAATAATAAAATATTTCTAATGATACCAAATAACAATAACTTGACTTACTTTCAGAGACCTCTACCACAGGATCTTTCTTCTCGTATTTCTAAAACCAAATAATATCATTGTTAGTTATTTGCAAGTTAGAATAAGTAGTCTATTTCTGCATACCTGTCCATACCAAATGAGGTGTCTATTGGTGAGTACAACTGCTTGTGGATTGTCTGGATTGAAGAGACATGCCATAACCTCTGGAATCGTATCTGCACCATCCACCACTCCAAGATGATTTTCTCCTTCATGTGAACGACAGTCAAAGGCAAACTGGTAGTCCATGGAGCAGTTGTAGTTCATTCTTGAACTAGCCTTCTTTAGAGTGTCTTCTATTTCTTGTTTTAGAGAAGTACATTCATGATGAATGGAGTCTTGGAAAGTAGGATCACACGAAACTACGACTTCAAAATATTTAGATTTAGATACAAAAGACACGTGAACTTTTTTTGTTCCATACAAAAAGTGCACCATGTTTTTCTTGACACCTTCTCTAATGAAAGTGAAGGACTTGTTGGATACGAGACATGCCATTGCAGCAGGAAAGAGTCCCATAGGAGTAAACCCACTACTGAAGTACAACAAGAGAGGTTCCACGATACAAGACCTACAGGATTCTTTGTGGAATTGGTCAAGTTCCTTTGCACTAGTGTTTTCTAACACACAAGGCATGATGTATTCTTTCTCCTCTTCTAACACTGAGTTAGTATCAGAAGATATGACTGGTGCATTCTCGGCTATCAAGTGAAGATATGCTAGCAAAGCTACCAGTTGCTCTGGTGGAATCAGATCTCCTGATATGTCAGCTGTAGCTGTCTTCAAATCTGTCATAGAGAATCGACCTGTCTTCCTGAATCTCTCGGCTGCAGCCTCACCTACACTATCAAAGCTCATGGCTTTAAGAATGACACCAGTGATACTGTCATACACTACCTGGATGTCTATGATAACCAGGTGTTCCAAACCAGGCACACTGGGAAAGTACATCAGAACACCAGCATGGTGGTGAAGAAACCACAGAGCTACTTTGGTCTCGTAGGGTGTCATATTGAAGGCATGGGACAAGGCGAAGCAGGTCTCCACGCTGGCTGTCCTCACTTCTCTCATGCGAAGACACAAGCTGAACAGAAGCCACACAGCTGGAATTTTCAGCTTTTTAAAGTGTTTCTCCATGGCATTCTCCAGTAGCTGATGCAAGTGATCGATCTCTTCTACTCCGCCTCCCATGTTGTCTAAAGAAACAACAAGCTTGTCTTTTGAGCAGAACTGAACTATGCCTTTTTTGTAGGAGTCAGTGTCTCGAATCACTTTTTGAAGCTGCGAATCGACTGTAGCGATGACTTCCTCAGAAACCTTGTCTTTGTGAGTACCCACTATAAACACTACTGACTTGGAGGACTCCAGTATCTCACCAATGGCTGAGTTGTCTGCTCCTGGCTGAGGTTGAAGATGGGTGGAGGAACTGAAACAAGATATACTGGCCAGAGTACGCAAAAGCATCTCTTGCAGAGTAAACTCAGATTTCTCTGGTGCAGTTGTCTCTCCTGAAGCTCTCTGATAAAAGACCCGATACTCCTCATCTAGTTGGAACTTGTAGCTAAAGAACAGCAAGTAGAGGCCAGGTCCTATGGTGAGTGCTGGTAGCATGTCCATCAGCTCAGGCTGACCTCCGGTGTCCTCCATTCTCAAACAAGCTTTAAAAGAGTGCTTCACATTTTCTGCAAAGTGTGGTTGTTTGGACACTGTTTCGAATATGGCAGCTATTTCAGAATAATCTGGTGATGATGCTGCCTGGTCAGCTGGTTGGTCATGTGCTGTTGAGAGTGGAGTGATTTCCTTATGCCTGGGTTGCCTATTTTGGGTAAACGATTTCAATCTTACCATCATCTTCTGTAATGGTGGCTCTTCCACAGAGTGAGGCTGCCCTGTACTGCTTGCCTGACTGACCTCTGCCCTGGTGACACTACCTCCATGGGAATCAGCTGTAGCCTCAGAAGTGGATTCAGCTTCAGAAGTGGATTCAGTCGCCAGACTATCTTTGAGAGTGTGAAAGAGTAGAGAAGCTTCCTCAATGAGATTCTTTACAATGGTCCAGTTTGTGGTTCTTTCTGCTGTAGTTGGATCAGACTTGCCTTGGACTAGCATATTGGAGCCACACTGTACTGCACCTGTGCTGCCATGAATCTGCTCCTCTTCTTTAGCTGACAGAAGATCTATGATCTCTTTCTTAATTCTCCTGAGAGTTGTACTCTTGCCTTGTCTTGTAGGACCAAGGGACATAAACTTTAAAGACAGAAGCTCCAACACTTCCTTGGAAACAATGAAGTGTTTGTATGCATCTTCATACTTGAGAACTATTGAACATAAAATAAATTAAGCATTACACTATTCAACATATAATAAAATATGAATTATAGCTAAAGTGTTGCAAATAAACACTAATTACAGTTATTACAGTCTCATTAGTTATAATGTACAAGTAACCCACACACTGCACCAGTACCATTAGCTGGCTCCTGCAATACGGAAGTGTGGGCAGCTGGTTTTATAGCCTGGAGCTAAGCCTGTAGAAGCAGCTGCATTCTAGCACTTGCAATTTTAGCAAAGACAATTAATTACCTTACTTACTAGTGATGTGCTTGAGCACAAATGGCAGCGAGCTAAAGACTATACTATTATGATTTTGACTTCTAGCACTGAAGCTACTGAAAATAAGGTCCAGTTTTTAAATTTAGCATACAGGGTAAAGGGATTTCAGTGCCATAGTAACAACTAACTCTCTGCAACTGCTTGAATTGAAGGAAAAAACAACAAAACAATACACGTTATTTAAACGTTTTCTTTGTGATATTCTTTAGCTAAGTTATGGTTGTAACACACAATGCTTTGACACAACTGGACATGCACCTACAGACTTACCTTCGTGGTAGTCTAGTGGACAATGTATTTTCAAGTAAATACTGTTGCGCACGGCTTATAACCATGACAAAGAGCGCATTGACTTACCACCACCACTAACTTAATAGAAATGGAAGTCCCCTTAAGTTTTCAAGTTTTAACTGCACCCGCAAAAGAATTCAAAACGGTAAACAATTCAATTTCTAGGGTGATACGGGTACTGATCGTTAAACCAGAGGATTCTGTTTAGTGCAATTTGGGACGGGGTCGACCACATAACTAACACAAAAACGCGAGGGTCAAAGTACAAAATGACATACATACGTCCATACATATATACAAATAAATAAATAAATAAATAAACATCCCTGATTTTCGATTGTGTTACCCCTGTGAGTGTCTCGCTCGCCAATTATAATATGTGACAGTCTATGGGAAAAGGGGGCACTTCACTTAAAAATTGAAATTGAGATATAGGCTCCAAAAGTAAGTCATAGGAAAAATTCTTTCTTTCTCCTATTTTTGTTTTTTGCAGAATTAGTCTTAGTGACCCTTACTCTAAGTCTATGCCAAATTTCAAATGCCGAAACAACTTAAAAGACCCCAAGCGTGCCGTGGAAAGACAAGCTACTTTTTATTCTCTCTCGTTCTCGAAGTACAATAAACGGGGAATGGGCGGAGTTTCAAACAAGCCGCTAAAAAAACTGCATAGCTTTGAGAATAGTGCAAGCAATCTACAGCTTACCTCTGGTTGAAAGTTTACCACTACATGGAGTAGAGTAGCCAAGGATTCCGACAAGACAGGCTGTGAGACGCTCTGAAAGCTAAAAGAACTCTACGCAAACTTCGTTAGTCGCCGTTAAAAAGCGGCTGTACGATTTAATTGCGTATGCGGAGTACGCCGTTAAGTATACGGAAACATTAATTATACCGGAAGTGGAAATTCAATTTATGTTTTCTCGATTTCTAGTTTAATTGCTTTGCTGAATACAGCCCAGTTCAACTGCCAGTTTCTCTGCACCGGGAAGGTTTTACCCTCCAGTATTTTAGCACTAAGTGGAGATAAATTTTAGCTTTTTATTAGCTTAAAAAACTCAATTTTTTTTGTTTGAGTGAAGTACCCCCTTTTCCCATAGACTGTCACATATCATAATTAATATAATAAATATTTAGTTTTAACATAATTAACTTAATAATAAATAATAATATTCTAGTTTTATTATAGTACAAGTTTTAATACCTAACTTTAGTTTCCCATATAATCTATAAATGGGATATTCTAAAGAGAAGCCAATATCACTGAAGGCAAGATGGCTTTCTAGAGATGCTGCTATTTACTTACACTAACCTGACAGAGTTTCTTTGTATACTCCAGCTCTATTAGCAACCAGCAACAGTCCAGTAGACAAGACTGCAGTAGCTATCCATCCACTACGCTTCTGTTCTGGTCTATCTCCCTCACTAGTAGTCTCAATCCACTCCTCTGTCTTGTTGGAGTAACTGCTAATGGTAGAATATCCATCGATGCCGATTAGATTCGATACATAGGAAGCGATGGCGAAGATGGCAGTAAGTGTGGTTACTGTCCTCCATATTGTTTGTCTTCTTGTACTGCCATTACTAGCAGATGCTATGAGGGACTCTAAAGTGCAAATAAATAGAATCTCTCTCTCGCCATATCCTCCTGTGAAGTAGAAGTTGCCTTCATGGAATGTTGATCGCATGTTGCTGCATGAATAAGGAAGCGAGTCTGCAGTCGTCCAATGGTCGTTGAGTAGAACTTCCACTACGTCCAAGTACTCGTCATGTGAGCCACTCCCACCAGCCACGACCAGGACCTCTGGTGATCCTCCACTAACTGATGATGGGAAGGAGCGACGAGTAGGCATGGCAGGTAGCGATGGCTTCCAGTCTAGACCAGTAGTACTAGTCAACAGAGAGTTAGTGGGTTCATCAGTGGAGGGATGACATCCACCAACCAATACAAACTTAGACTGGTAGGTAGTTAGGGACGAGTCTTCATATGGTGCACGAGTAGTAGTCCATGAGTGAAGGTCAGTAGAGATGTGAAGTGTGTGATAATCACCATGCATAACTATGACTTTATTCTGTAGTACTGCACATTGTACAGGCTCGACATACTTACTCCATGTATGGTAGTGCTCCCAGTGAAGTGAGACTGGAGGATGGAGATCTCTCTAAATACAAATAAATAATGTATAATTAAAGTGATAAACAAACAAACAAACAAACAAATAGCATTTAAGTGCTATTTAAACTAGACCTTAACATGCAAACACACAAACAAACTTATGAAAGACTACTAATTATATGTTGTACACAAACACACTAACAAATGTATGAATTCCTATATCAGCAATGCATATACTATATAAACACTCTGTACAACTTTAAATAAATACAGTTTTCAGCTTTAGATAAAACTGGATTTCCAAATTTCCACTAAAAATCGGGATTTTGAAAAGCTGATTTTTTAATTTGAGACAAATAAATCAGAAATCAGATTTTCATTTTTCTGAAAGCCAATTGGCCGGTAGGGCACTCACCCTTTAACTTTCAACAGAACTCAAAGCTGAAACCGACTTCAAAATATCGTCTTTCAGCTGAATACCAAGCTAAAAAGCTGAAAGCTGAAACCGGCTAAAACAACGCAAATCCGTTTTCGGGTTTCGGCGGTCAAATAGATCAAAATCTGATTTCACCCTTAAAATACGGGATTTGGAAAATCTGGTTTCTGAAATTCAGAGGAAATAAATCAGGTTTTCATTTTTCTGAAAGCGGATTGGCCAGATAGAGCACTCACCGAGCACTCACCATAGAGCACTCACCAAAAACAAACACTGGTTCTAGCAATCAGCTAGAAAAACAAACACTGTGTTGTGCAAGCCCAACATAGCTTGCTGTGTGGTACGGTGTCGTCGTTGTTTCAGAATCGCTAACATTTCTCGTGTGGTACTGGTTGTCATGTCATTATATATAACTCAGTTCATTTCCGGGTTTGTTCAGTTATTCCATTGTCTTGTTATTATAACTTGAAACATTAGTTGATATCAAGTGCGCCCGGTGGTGATCCAACCTTAGATCACTGCAAGGCCAGAAATAACTCAGGTGGCAGCCTACCATCTCGGTGCGACCACTACATCTGGTTGGCAGCGGTGTGCATCTACCTGCTCCCAGTTCTTCATACAGCACTGGTTGGCGAGTGAAGTCCTGTCGCCAACTTCACCCCAGAGTCGGAGGAGCGTTGCTGAGTTTTCTGGCCATCATCTGAACTGTCTTCATACTTCCCCGCTAGTCTGCATCGTCAAAATACCTACCCATCGGTGGAGTGCATACTTGAAACCTCGTCCATTGGAACTCCTTTATGTTTTTCGTTTGTTCCCCTTATTCTTTGTCATTATAATTTTGGTTCCCCTTCTCAGTTTATCACACTTGTGTTTCTTTCTCCTTTTATAATTTTTTTTTGTCTTACACGACCATTTTGTTCCACGTGTTTTGTGACATGCGTTGTAATTTTTGGTCACGTGCGGTGTTGTTTATTATTTTTAATTACCGTTTTGTTATTTTTTCCTTTAGACTTGCCTTCAACACCGCCCATCCCCTGCTTGGGTACGACATGAGTAAATCAAAGCAGAAGAGGAAAGGATCAAACAATGCTATGGATAAGGAAGGTCTGAGAAAGCAGGGCTATGATGAAGAGGAGAATGATAGTGATGAGAGCACAGTAACTGTAACTTCCGGTATGGATTCGGTTTCCTTGCGTTAGTTTGATCAGATGAGGGAATTGTTGCAGCAAGCAGGCAGATGTGATGAGGCAGAGGGAGGAACATAGCAAGTTTGAAAGAGAGAGTTGGTCGAAGCAGAGGGAGGATGATATCAAACGGCATGCGGACTTGGAGAAGAGGAGGATAGAGGATGACCGCAGGAGAAGAGATGAAGAGGCAGAAAGATTTAGGTCCAAAAGATTTAGGTCCGAATAGCATGAAAAGTCATTGGAAATGCAGCAGGCATGGAAGGAAGAACGACAATTGCTGGAAGAGAGGAATAAATAGGACAGAATCATTAAGAATACCACAGATGGTGAAGCGTGAGCAGGTCCCATCTTGCTTTCAGAATTTGGAGGAAGCTTTTAAACATGATAGTGAACTGGCTGGTTTTGAACTTAAATTAGTTGAAGCTTTAGTTAGAGATGAAGTACATACGACATATTGGGAGGCTTTGGAGGAAGGTGATAGGAAATCCTTTGCGGGTGCCACGGCATCTCTTCTTCGTTGGGCTGGATTCTCTCTGGTCTCGTCCCTTTTGCGGTGGCAATCTATTAGGTCAGACAAGGGTGGTATACGTAAGCTCCACAAAGAGGCAGTGCAGTTGTGTAAGGCATTGCTTAGCTGTGGTGAGTGGTAAACTGGATGGGAATAAGACTTCCATGATGTTAGATTTAGGGGCAGATGTGTCTGTATTTCCTCTAAGTTGCAGGGCTGGACAGAAGACTGTATATCATACCACTATTTGAGGGTTTGGTGGTGGTAAGGTCCATGCACCTGTGTGTCATTGTGTGGTGGAAGCTGGGAACTATGTGGGCTATACTGATGTGGCTTTTGTTGAGGATAATTTGTTGTCAGTACCTTTGTTAAGTGTTAATATTAGTAAGGCTAATTTTGCAGTACATATAAGTGGGCTTCGACACAGTCTGAGTCCAGTCGCAGATCTCGGCAGTAACTCGAGCTCAGGCAGCTAGAGAACAGTAGGAGCAGGCTAGGGCGCTGGAACTAGTGGAGGTTGAGCAACCTCAGGTCACGTCCCCAGAAGTGTTGGGTGGCGTGGAACAGCCAGTAGCTGATGGAATGGTTCAGTCGATCAGACTGATGTGTCTGATGAAGACAGTATGTCAGTGTGCACTGTGACAGAGATGTTGTACCTTGTGCAGGCCAGAACCTCATAGGTGGTAATCTGGGTGGAGGCCAAGGGATGGCGGTGCGCCCGTCTACGCCTGCAGACGACTCTGTGGTCAGTCCTCCGGTAGCCTTCGAGGCGGAGTCCAAGGTGCAGTCAGAGCTGGTGGACTAGTTTACACCTCAGGAAGGCAATTCACTTCTTAGTGGGTACAATGTCGACGTCACAGAAGACTCTAATCTGGAGTCTTGGAGGAGCAAGGCAAATGAAGGTCAGGATGGCCTGTTTTGGAAAGGTCCATTACTCCTCAAGAGGGTCGAAGATCCCCTGAATGGTTTCAGGGAGCTGGTTGTACTCCCGAAGTCTTTGAGAAGGAAGATTCTTCAATTGGCTCATGATCACATGGGACATGCTGGTATCAAGGCAATGGTGAGGATTCTTAGACTGATCAGCCTGAGTTAGAGGTTGAGAAGACCCAGTTGTCTGATAGAGTACTCAGTGGAGACCAGCAAGCTGAGTGGATCTTGTTCTGGGAAAGTACAGTTCTGTGTTCTCAGAAAAGCCTGGAAACACCTCTGTGGTGGAGCATGACATGCTAACAGGAGCCCATAGACCTATTGCCAGCTCACCGTATACGATACCGGAAAAGTGGAAGGACCCAGTTCAGAAAGAGTTGGAGGACGTATTGTACCAAGGAATTATCGTTCCATCTACCAGTCCATGGGCGTCGCCTGTGGTCCCAGTTCAGAAGCCTGATGGTACTGTTAGACTTTGCATAGATTATTGAAAGCTTAATACTATTACTCAACCTGACCCATATGACCATCCATCTATACAGGAAGTAGTGGATAAGTTGGGTAACTCGATTTTCCTTTCCAAGCTGGACTTAGCAAAATGGTTCTACCAGCTTAAGCTTACTCAAGAAGGATGTGAAAGATCAGCCTTTGTGACACCCCAAGGAAAGTGTGAATTCCGACGTGTGCCTTTTGGAATGCGGAATGCACCGGCTTCCTTTCAGAGAGTCTTGAGGGATTGTCAGGATTTCAGTTCGGCTTACTTGGACGACATTGTCGTATTCAGTCATGGTTGGAAGGAGCATTTGAAACATCTAGGTTGTGTGTTGAGTGCTTTGAAAGATTCTGGATTGACGGTGAAGCAGAAGAAGTGTAGATGGGGACAATGGAAGGTTGAGTTCTTGGGTCATGAGAAAGGCGGAGGTACAGTGTTGGTGACAGCGGCAAGAGTTGCAACCGTCAAAAATTACATACGTCCGAGGACGCAGAAGGATCCGAGAGCATTTCTGGGCACTGTGGGATTCTTTATACCAGATTTTGCTGCAGTTGCCGCTCCTCTCACAGATGCCACTAAGAAGTCGTACCCAAAGCAGGTGGAGTGGATGGAGGAGAGGGCAATCGCCTTTAGTAAGTTATGTAATTCATTAGCTAATTTTTCTGTTCTAATTATTCCTATAGCAGATGATCAGTTTGTGATGTCAAGTCGGGGCATTAGAGGTGTCCTGAGTGTTGTCCGAATGGAAGAGGAGCTTCCTGTGGCCTATTTCTCGAAGAAGTTGCTGGACCATGAAAACCGGTACAGGGCCCCTGAATTAGAGTGTCTGGCTCTGGTGAGTGCATTAGTTTCTTTGAAGTATGCCATAACATTGAGTTTTTGTTGAATTCTATTTTAGTTTTCTATTTACTCACCTTACCACATAAACTATTGTCGATTATTTCTATAAAATTCCGTATATTAAAAATATCTCAATGTTATAGGGTCGACTCCTTGTGGCCCTAAATCCTGGCAAAGTTTGAACCATAGCCATTCATCCATTCCTGAGCAGTACATGAGAGAAGATTCTGGATCAATTACTTTAGTGTGCGAGGATTTTTTAATTGTAAGTTGACTCTGCCCCGCCCTAACTGTATGCACGTAGTGGTGAGTGTGGCACAGCTGTTCAGGCCACACCCTGAATGATGACTGTCTGGTTATGACTATTTTTATTTGTCTGCCCCTCCCTCTGTTTTCGTCACCCCTTTATTATATCACTTCACACTCATTGACTATCACACTAAACACTTATTCACACCTGGGCCATAGCCTGGCCTATAAAAGGGTCAGGTTAGGGCCCTCAGTTCAGTTGCTGTTCCTATTGCTGTTCAACTTGCTACTACTTACATATCTTGAATTATAGTGCTTAAACATAATTCCTTTTTGTTTAGTGGGTGCCTGTAGTTGAGCACTTAGCTAGGTTGGGTTGACTTCACAGTGCGTTTTCCTGTGCCTAACCTCTCAATTATTGTTCACTCCGAGCACGTCTAATCAACAGCTGCATTTCATGGGCACTAATTTGTTACAAAGCGGGGTGTGACTTTGTGGAGATAACACTATTTCAGCTGGAGCATGTGATTAAGGCGCCCAGGTGTTGCTATGTACCAGCACCCTACTGGCTCCCAGTTTCGGCAAGTGCATTCCTATTTTTGCCACAAATCAATGCAGTCGTTATATAGGCAGGGTAAAGCAGTTGTGCTCATTTTAATCGTCCGTACATAGCCCGTGGGTCCAGTACCACAATGGAAAATATTCCTTCAACAGACAATCCTGCCAACCTATTATGTTCAGGCATCTATACAGACCAGCTGATCAGTGATGAAGACAGCCCTACTCAATCTCCCACATACTAGCCCCAATTAACACTGGGACACACTTGCAAGTCCATCCTTTTCAATACAATCGCTTCATCTGTCTTACAACGCTTGTGTTTGCGTAGTCTGACATAGCTGACCCTATACTTTTTACTGAATAGCTACGCTGGGAATGGGTCTGGGGACATGGCCATACCAAATCTGTTCTGCCGCACATATATTGCGGCGGTCAATTACTGTTAGCAAATTACCGGGAATAGCACTCCTCAAGCATAAATAGAAATTCCTGTACATGTCAGCCACCTTTCAATGCTAGGTTTAGCAATCATGGCTAATTTGTGGTAGAAATTCAGGTATAAAGGAGGTGGGACACTCACCACTTCCACACTCCTCCAGAACAAATTTGGTATGGCCATGTCCCCAGAGCTTACAATCACGCTATAAGATAGAGCTAACAAATGTTTATCCATTTCCGCCATAAACATTTTTTTTTGAAAAAAAACCGACCCATAAGGCTTTACACGCAAATACTGAAAAAAATTGTTCGCCGCGTTTAGGCAGATTTTCTCAAAACCGGTCACACACACACACACACACACACACACACATATATATATAGATATATCACTATGATGGTTTCTAGACATATTTTAATTATAAATCTTGTGCATATTGTACCAAATAATAATTAACATCAGCATAACCCTCTGGTATGGCAGCTGAAGGGGTAATAGGCCAAAATTATAAATTACAAAAAAAGTGCTGCTTATTATAATACTGACATCATTGCTATGCTTTTGCACTCATTCAACTCTTTATGGGCTCCTTTGGACCTGATGGTGACTATATTCAGAAATGCCCGTTACTCAGGGAAAGACAGTTTTCTCCAACTACACGTTGGGCCAACCCTTTTCAAGAAGTTTTAGGCTTTTTTCAAGTGAAACCACCCCTCAGTATGTTTCTCTACAATGCTCTGGGAACTAGTACGCTCTCTGGGAACCAGAAATAACATTCTTGCTCTTCCATAAACGCTATAATGGTCTTAGTGAAGCTGCATGGTAAGAATTGATCTATTGAATGGCGAACATGTTCCCAGTATAGAAGCATACCTACCTAAGAAACTAGCAATAACTCACCGATTTAGTATATTCTGATAGAAGGGCAACTATTTCCTCATGTCCTTTGTGGCGAGCCCATAGTAATGCATTCCAACCATGCTACAATGTACAGTGGTTATTGATGGATAATATCCATCTATAATATGTTAACCAACCTCATCTGTGGCTTCAATATTTACTGACAGTTTCAGCACCTCTTTTACTGCGAAAATATTTCCATCTTTAGCAGATGTGATCTAGATATGATAAAGAAAGCTTAAAGAAAATGATAAATAATGGTTATATATTGTTTACAAAAAATTGCTCCAATAGAAAGTTGTGTACATTATGTTCCTTAAGATTCTTCATCAAATCCAGCACATTAATGTTGCCAAGACTCTACACGACATGTTTAAAAATTATCATTAAAATTAGTGTTGGTTACCTGCACTATTTCTACCTTGCTTGAAATAAAGATGTCTGATTTATTTTCCAGCAATATTTTCATCACATCATACTCTTTTTGAACTGCGGCATATGCTATAGCTGTCCATCCCAAACTCTATTTAATTATGAAACACCGTTGAAATCATATAATACACTTTCACCTCATATAGCTATTTTAAATTTAACTTTATCTTATTATACATATACACTGTTACACAATTCAAGTATGCTAATTAATGCTTACATCTTGTTGGTTTACTCTTGCTCCATGTGATAATAGCATAGACACAATATCCTTGCATCCTCCATGGGAAGCAATCATTAACAGAGTCCTCTCCATCTAGTTAAGGAGAGAAATAGTAGCTACTTTACAAGTGAGGACTAACTCAGCACCATGGTGCTTAAGTATTATCATCAAAAAGATAAAAGACTAATAAGATAAAATACTATACATGAAACTAAAATTAAGAGCGGCTTTACTTAGCACCACAAAGGGTAGCAGAAGCTGGTAGCAAATTCTGCAATGTTGTTTTGGTTTAGAAATTCCTAGTTTAACTTGAAAGCTTAGCTTTTTACTTCTCCCTGATGATTTAGTTAGTTTTTAGTATTTCTTCAATATCATGTAGAAGATTTAGTTAGTTATACTACCAATTAACTTAGATTTGATTAATCTATGTTGTCTCTCAAATTCTTGAATAATGAGACCCCTTAAAGAAAGTAGTACATGTATTTTTCCCAAAGAATTTCGAAAATAGCATATTTTTTATGAAGTCTTAGGTAAAATATAACGTAATGATATTTTTACATAGTTTAGAGAATGATTCAGTCATTCTCGGTTGAAATAATTATAATAATAGCAAATTTTCTCGTTTTAACAGCCAATATTGTGTTAATTAAAACTTAAACCGACGTTCTGACCTCTTGCCAAAGTCCTCTTCAGGGGTTAACTGAGGTTGAACTCTCCGTGCGTGATATAATGAACATAATGTAAACAGCAAAACTTCTGGTGGATACGCTTACTGTTTATTATATCCTGAAGGGTGATTTGCATGCAGCATAGACAGCTAGCATCTTGGAAGCTCTAAACCTATGTCTCTGTTAAACTTGTTGTTATCTGGTTTCTTCTTTTTTTTATGTGTAGAGCTGTTAGAACAAGAAAAATTGCTATTATTATAGTTTAGAGACTGTTTACTCGATGGCAATTTATATTTATTTAATAATTGCATGATTCAAGGTGAATTGGTTACAATAAAATTGCTTAGTTTTAGTTTTTGTAATTCACTCTACTGGTAGTTTTAGTTTTAATTGAATTTACTCTTCTTAAATATTGAGTCTTAGTTGTGTCATGTTCTCTACAGCTTAGATATAGTTATTCTTACCAAAAGTAAAATACCCAAAAACTAAGATGTTTTTGTTTTAGTTTTAGTTAACTAAAGCAACACTAAAAAAATTCTGGGCTTAACAGCTACTCAGTTAAATAACCAAACCAGGAAGGCAGCTGCTAATATGTGTTGACACAACCAGTGAACAACTCATTATTAGGCTCCAGTGGCTGAGCACATGTCCAGTTTTCAGTTGTAACCTTGCTCTAATTTGTTGAAATGTGTTCTTTGGTTAAGTAAATTCCTTGGCCTAACACTAATAGGTTGTAACTCTCTGGTGGCAGCTACTACAAAGCCCAATTAAGTTTAACAAGCATACCTAGTTGACAAATGTCTAGCAAGTATTTAACTACATCCTGCTACATTGCCAGAATTCATTTTTCTATCATCCTACAAAAAATTTGCCGTTGACCTCCAACAGTTTTTTGTGATTTAGACCTTGAACAAGCTGTGGATAATTCCGTGACTGTCAATACTAGTTCTTTCACTCTAGACCTGTCAGTACTAGCTCTTTCACTCTAGACCTGTCAGTACTAGCTCTTTCACTCGAGACCTGTCAGTACTAGCTCTTTCACTCTAGACCTGTCAATACTAGCTCTTTCACTCTAGACCTGTCAGGTCTTCCAGTATTTGGCTGCTTCATACTCAATAAATCAGTAAAATTATACACAGCAATCACAGTGTGTGGGCATGCATTGTCACCCTTAATTCAACTTACATCAGATGAAGTATTATTAATACTTTTACTAGTAGAGTATCCGATGTACTGGTTGGTCCTCTCAACAGAACTATCCTGAACTGCTAGTAACAGGTGAAGTTTGTTTCGTACCTATTAAAAAGAGGAATATAATATAATTGTGTACTAACTACATTTGTTAGAAAATCTTACCAATTCACTTGCTATTCCTGAAGTACAGTCGAATATGACTGCACCTTCCAAATGTACAGCTGATATGTGAGCTTCTTGAAAGATGGGAGCAGCTAACTTGATTTTGTTCAGTAACGTTACAGCTACTATTGATGGAATATACCATACAACTTCAATACATCCTCCACGAATCTTGTCCAGAATTATATCAACCTCTCCAAGTTCTATAGGCAATACACTCCAGACCTCAGTAAGATATTTTATGGGTTGATCTGAAACTATTTTGCTATCCTCAATTTTCCAGGAGCAATGTTTCTTTATAGCTCTTTTATAAGAACTTGGGTCCACCAATATAGTATCAGCATCTGGATTTTCTGTTATCCACTTACAAATTCGAGTGCATTGTACATGACCAAGATAACGTTCCCGGTATATTTGTATTCTGCCCTTTATATCCTCGTTACTGCTCAAAAAAGCGGAAGCTAAATTAAACAATTTTGCTGTTGCACTATAATGCCACAATTTATGATCATCGAATATTTCAAATACTTTATCCAAGGTATCTGAAGCCATAATTTCTCTTCTCATACTCTCTACTTGATCTCCAAGATGAGCTTTAATATCATTTGTGATAGTTTCTTTTTCTTGTAGTGCATCTCTGATACTTCGCTTTAAACAGCTGAACTCACTTATAATAGTGGTACTATTAGCATCAGCTAACATTTCTGGATATGTAACTAGATACACACAATTCACCAAAAATGAAACTATGAGAAGTACAAAATTGCTTTCTTTTTAAACCCTTAATCCAAGAGTTTCTTACAAAATATAGATTTATATTTTAATTATTAAAAATTCTTACACATAATTTCAAAAATATCAGTTGACCAGGAATAGCAGCAAAATTTATTCAGTGGAGGATGGGTCAGCAGTGGTAAAATGAAATGTAACTATATGTGAAAATTTAAGTTCTCATAATTTTAATATTTATCTCAAGAAAAAACAATTGAAATTATTGTTTAATGCCCAGAATAGATAGAATTCATCATCCCCGATAATTTGATAGCAAATGTACGCAGCTACAATGTACAATACAGGCAAAAATTTAATTCTTCATTCCTAGAGAATCATTATTCACTACAATTCAACTGCAAGCTCTGTCTGTCATTACTACACAAAGAACTTTGTCTGGTGTATCAGCTGTTAGGCTTCTTAAATTAGACGTTTCTTCCTCTAATCACTGTTACATGAGCTGGGAGGAGATGAACAGTCAAGTAAATTGCCGATAATATCGAGTAACTCGGCCGGTGGGATTACTTTGCTGTGATACTCACCGGTACAAAATGTTTTAAAATTATTATTTCATTAAAATGCATCCAGTGAGATGCAATGAATACGTTATTTCAAGCATGGATAAGACAAGATAAAAATATTGCAAAACAGCTAGTGCTAGCAATTACACTAGAAAATATTCTGTAAGATTGTAACTTTAAGGTGAATGTATACAGGAATAAGGGTTAAACATGAACCAGTAAATTGACTCTGACAATACAAAAAATAAGCAATTATCATTGATTCAGCCATTCTCGGCTGAAATAATTATAATAATAGCAAATTTTCTTGTTTTAATAGCCAATATTATGTTAATTAAAACATAACAATTAAAATTTTGCTATCATTAATAGTAATTACAATTTAACCATTAAAAATTTACTATTTATTATCCTATGCTGCTCTTTCTCATGGCCCACATTGCATGCTTTGGAATGCATGGTGAGAGGGTTATAGTGTTCTGGGTTAGTCAGTCAGTTATGTCATTCAACAGTGATCTGGAAGATGACAACAGCTTCCCAGCATTAAAAGAGGCATCAAACTATTGTACTGGACAGTTTATGGGTGCCGTCACATAGCAACACCTGGGCATTGTTAGTAGCACACTCCAGCTGAAAAGATGCGCCTTATCCACCACAAAAACACATCCCGCTTTCTACAAATTAGTGTCTGAAGTTGTTGTGCTTCACTCACCATAGCACATGTATGACTGGAGCAGGGTGGATGGTCAGTTTACTAATAATAATCTGTGAATGTAAACTTAATGGTTTTAAGATCAATTCTCGTGCACTGCTCAGGAATAAAAGAATGACATGAGTTTGGCTAAGGCCAATAGGGGTCAACCCTGGGCAGGGGAGACCTTTACCATTAAACTGTGGTTTTACATTCTCATAATGCTGCAACAGAAGAAAATGAAGCACAAACTGCCTTGTGAATACAGTTCACTCCACAGGAGTTGAAATAAAGGGGCACTGTGAATGTATAAGATATTTTATATCGTGTTAGGCTCAGATTTAGAGGATCTTGTGATTCAGCATTGTCTCAAAAAGTAGCCTAACTTATCGTTGCCCTCCTCCTTTGAAACATTACTTAAAATTTCATCTTCCCAGAGCAACTCTAAGGCAAAAGTAGTACCTTCAATAGCTTTCCTCTGTGTGGTGAAACCACTGGCAACTGCATGTTACACAAGAAACCAACCCCTGCCAAACACTGCTGTTTTCTAAAACTGTCCAGGGATGCCCAGGGTAGTGATGCAGCTGCTCTATAACACCACTTAACTGCCCAACAAAGCAAATGTTATTAGGTTTGTGTATCGTGACAGCTCCACAACTACTGTTTGGAAGTTCAGGAGAAGATTCACTACCTGTATAATGCAATCCAGTGGTAGAGCACCCTGAAATAAACTCTAATGAACCATCATTAAGTTTTAGCTTACTAACCTAAGGTGGGGTAGCCTCCTGTCCAAGTGTTAAGACTCCACTGGAGCCTTCCTTCGAAACAAAGTGCCCTTAAAGCTTCAGGAACACCTTTCAGCTTTTTTTGCCTCCAATAATGGCGGGTATGACTGGAAATCCAAGAGACAATGGTACAATACTCACACAAAGGTCAATGACAAAAGTTTTCTCGAAATACAATAAACGGGGAATAGGCGGGGTTTCAAACTAGCAGCTAAAAAAAAAAAGGCATAGCTTTGAGACTATTGCATGCACTCTACATCTTACTACCGGCTGAAAGTTTACCGCTACATCCAGTAGCCAAGGATTCCGACATCACTGGTTGTGAGATGCTACTAAAGCTAAAAGAACACCGTGCAAAACTTTGTTAGTCACCGCTAAAAGCGGATACGGAGTACGCCACTAAGTATACGGAAACGTTAATTATACCGGAATGGCAATTCAATATATGTTTTCTCGATTTCTGGTTCAATTGCTTCCCTGAAGAAGGCAGCCCAGTTCACCTGCCAGTTTCTCTGTGCATCGAAGGTTTTACCCTCCAGCACTAAGTGGAGGTGAATCGTAGCTTGTAAGGTCCCTTTTCCTAGTCCCACTCAATTCTGTCTAATTTGGAATTGGCCAACCCATCAGTTGGAAGTGCTGTCATTGAAGTTGACCTGCTGATAGGTTCGGACTACTACTGGGAACTAGTCACTGGAAGGATCAGTAGTGAACAAGACGGTCCTGTTGCTATGGAGACTAAATTGGGATGGGTTTAGTCAGGCCCAGCCCCTGAGGCCGAATCTGCATGTAGTCTGCTGACAACTCACACACTGAGGGTGGATGCTCATGAGGAGGATATGAGGCTGGATGACACCTTGTTCATTCGAATCACTAGGAATATCTGGATCCAGTCAATCTGTCCACCAGGACTATATTGCACCTCAAGATGCCACTATGAAGTCCATCTGCCATGGAGGAAGCCACGTTGCATTCTCCCAGATAACTACCAGCTCAGCCTTGAACGTCTGCAGAGTTTGCTGTGCCGACTTCGATGGACACCTGACATCTTCAGAGAGTATGTTTTTGTCATTCAGAAGCAATTAGAGCTTGGGATAATTCAACTGCGCAGAGTCTGACATTGAAGTGGTGGGTTACAGTTGATTACACCAGTAAGACAGTCATCCACATAGAATGACGAGTGAATGAGAGCTGATGCCTCAGGAAATTCCTGCTCATAGTCGCTAGCTAGCTGCCGCAGGACTTGGGTAGCCAAGAAAGGAGAAGATGTTACTCCAAAAGTTAGTCTGGTCATTCTATAGTCCTGGTATTGTCCAGCTTTATCCTTGACTACATAGCGATGTAAGTCCCGGTCATCAGAGTGAAGTGACACCTCTCTAAACATCTTTGAGATGTCCGCTGACATCCCAATGACATGTTGTCTGAAGCGAAGTAAGATATTAGTTAGGAGAGGATAGAGTGTTGGACCAGGTATGAGTGTGTCATTCAAAGAATAACCTGTAGTTGTACGAGCTGAAGCGTCTAACACTATTCTGAGTTTGGTGGATGTGCTAGATTCTTTCACAACACCATGCATTGGCATGTAAAAGGTCTGAGAGTCTGGTTTGGTAAGATCAGGAGTAGGTACCAGTTCAGCATGGCCAAGTACAGCGTACTCATCCACAGCAGTCTGAAAGTCTGACCACTTGCCACGCTTGATAAGTAAGCGTTAGTTCTGCTCATATCTCCTGTAACTCAACTGAGTTGCTGAATCTGATTGAAGTGGTGGGTCAAGTTCACTACTTACCACATCATGCCGTGGTTAAGTAATGTAAGGAAACCACAAAAATCAGAGTGGTGTATGATGCATCTGTGTAGTGTGGGGAGGACTATCTCTCAATGAGTGCCTGTTCAAATAATCTAGTTTTGACTAGAAGATCTTGAAACATACTCTTGAGCTTCATTCATATCTTATTGCATTGAGCAGAGGAAGATCATGATGCCTTGAGGTTCCTGTGGGTGGATGACACTAATAAGCCTGACCCGAATATCCGGGTTTATCGATTCTCTGGAGTTGTATTTGGGGTGTCCTCAAGCCCATTCCTGCTCAACGCCACAATTGACCATCACCTGAAGCAGTTCCTTGACTCCATGCCTGACTTGGTCGCTCTCCTGCGCCCATTTATGTGGATTATATTGTACGTGGCACAGTAAATGTGAATGAAGCCATGCAATTGTATGAGGAGTCCAAGGGGGGTTTGCAAATGGGTGGTTTCAACCTAAGGAAGTTTGTAACCAATGTGCCATGGATATTGATGACCTGGAGAAGATTGCTCCCACTTTCAACATGAACTCAGAACATACTGATGAGGTGACTTACTCTACTTGGAGGAGGCCAGCTGATGAATCCAACTGACCAGAAAGTCCTTGGCTTGATGTAGAATGTTTTGGTAGATTGCCTAGTCTTTAGTGTGCAGGAGATAGGAGTTCTTGCTGACCGACAGAGAGAAAGGTTACCAGCACACTCGGCAAGTGTTTTGATCCTTTAGGAGTTCTTTCTCCTGTGGTGATCAGGTTCAATGTATTCTTCAAAAAGCTGTGTGTGGAAGGTCTTGACTGGGACCAGGAACTCACTGGAGGCTCTCTTGTCAAGTGGCAGTCACTTGTGACAAGTGTGAAGGAGGCTCATCCTACTATCTGTATCCCTTGTATTTATCACTCTATACGTTGGTTCAGTCAGATTCGATTGTAGGAAAAGTGTGCCATACTCCTTTTCACTGCTACAACCTATTATCAGCACTTTCACCTTATATGCAATAATACACTACAGAGTTGACTTATTCATTGTGTTATGAATACCATTATGGTCTGCTACACATGTAGTGGTTATACCAGTAGTTTCAATGCCCACCCTGCTATTCTTAGTGTGCCAAACTAACACAAATACACAAGGGTCAGAGTACAAATGACATACATACATCCACACACACATATATACAAACAAACAAACAAAAAGATCCCCAATTTTCAGTTGTGTTACGTCTGATAGTGTGCTTGAGCACAAATAGCGAGCAAGCCTGCCTAGGTTACATAAAACCACAATATTTTATATGATACATTTTACCTGAAGAAGCATCTATTCCATACTTCATGATGACAAAAGTGGATTCTATGTAGACCATTTTAACAAATAAATACATGCATTTCCCATGAATTACTCACAAATGAGAGCCTATGTCTATAGTAAAACTTGCTTTAATGCTGTAGTCAGAAGAAACTTGGGTCAAGCCTAAAACATCATGTTTTCTTGGTGAAAAAAAAGGCATCAGCACACGCGATTTAGGAGCATACATACCAAATTTACATATATAACATATCCCCGATTGTCAATTTGTGTCTCACTTGCTCACCAATAACTACACAAACATATACATGACATTGTATCAGTGAAACACGTGGGGTGTGGAGTAAGATAAATGGTGAGTGCTAGTATAGTTATATACCTCTAGCATTTTCCCTCTAGGCTAGTAACTATGGTAATGCATTAGTAGATTGTTTCTAGCACTAATTTAGGCAAGAAAATGTTTAGTTTTGCTAGTTATTTTTTGTAATATGTCAGTTCATTTAAAGTAAAACTAGAGTTTACTTATGTCACTGTCTTTCCATTTGTTATTAATATCATATTCTAGTGATACTCATTGGCCTACATGCTCCACTCCCTGTTACTACCTCTGCCTTCATCACAGCTCCTACATGCTCTACTCCCTGTTCCTACCTCTGCCTTCATCACAGCTCCTACATGCTCCACTCCCTGTTCCTACCTCTGCCTTCATCACAGCTCCTACATGCTCCACTCCCTGTTTCTACCTCTGCCTTCATCACAGCTCCTACATGTTCCACTCCCTGTTCCTACCTCTGCCTTCATCACAGCTCCTACATGCTCCACTCCCTGTTCCTACCTCTGCCTTCATCACAGCTCCTACATGTTCCACTCCTTGTTCCTACCTCTGCCTTCATCATAGCTCCTACATGTTCCACTCCTTGTTCCTACCTCTGCCTTCATCACAGCTCCTACATGTTCCACTCCTTGTTCCTACCTCTGCCTTCATCACAGCTCCTACATGTTCCACTCCTTGTTCGTACCTCTGCCTTCATCACAGCTCCTACATGCTCCACTCCCTGTTTCTACCTCTGCCTTCATCACAGCTCCTACATGCTCCACTCCCTGTTTCTACCTCTGCCTTCATCACAGCTCCTACATGCTCCACTCCCTGTTTCTACCTCTGCCTTCATCATAGCTCCTACATGCTCCACTCCCTGTTTCTACCTCTGCCTTCATAATAGACTCCTACATGCCACTCCCTGTTCCGCACATCGCCTTCATCACAGCCTCCTAATGCCAATCCCTGTTCTACCTCTGCCGTAATCACAGCTCCTACTGCTCCCACTCCCTGTTTTCTACCTCTGCATTCACACAGCTTCCTAATTGCTCCACTCACGGTTTTCCCTCTCCTTCATCACCGCTCCTACATGCTCCATCCTGTCCACCTCTGCCTCACCAACAGTCCGACATGATCCACTCCCGGTTGTCTACCTCTGCCTTCATCAACCGCTCTACATGCTCCACTCCCTGTTTCTACCTCTGCCTTATCACAGCTCATACCATGCTCAAATCCTGTTTCTTACCCTCGCCCTTCACATCACAGCTCCTACATGCCTCCACTCCATGGTTTCTACCCTCGCCTTATCACAGCTCCTAACATGCTCACTCCCTGTTCTACCTCTGCCTTCATCACAGCTCCTACATGCTCCACTCCCTGTTCCTACCTCTGCCTTCATCACAGCTCCTACATGCTCCACTCCCTGTTCCTACCTCTGCCTTCATCACAGCTCCTACATGCTCCACTCCCTGTTTCTACCTCTGCCTTCATCATAGCTCCTACATGCTCCACTCCCTGTTCCTACCTCTGCCTTCATCACAGCTCCTACATGCTCCACTCCCTGTTTCTACCTCTGCCTTCATCATACCTGTTTCTACCTCTCCATCACAGCTCCTACATGCTCCACTCCCTGTTTCTACCTCTGCCTTCATCACAGCTCCTACATGCTCCACTCCCTGTTTCTACCTCTGCCTTCATCACAGCTCCTACATGCTCCACTCCCTGTTCCTACCTCTGCCTTCATCACAGCTCCTACATGCTCCACTCCCTGTTTCTACCTCTGCCTTCATCACAGCTCCTACATGCTCCACTCCCTGTTTCTACCTCTGCCTTCATCACAGCTCCTACATGCTCCACTCCCTGTTCCTACCTCTGCCTTCATCACAGCTCCTACATGCTCCACTCCCTGTTCCTACCTCTGCCTTCATCACAGCTCCTACATGCTCCACTCCCTGTTCCTACCTCTGCCTTCATCACAGCTCCTACATGCTCCACTCCCTGTTTCTACCTCTGCCTTCATCACAGCTCCTACATGCTCCACTCCCTGTTTCTACCTCTGCCTTCATCATAGCTCCTACATGCTCCACTCCCTGTTTCTACCTCTGCCTTCATCACAGCTCCTACATGCTCCACTCCCTGTTTCTACCTCTGCCTTCATCACAGCTCCTACATGCTCCACTCCCTGTTCCTACCTCTGCCTTCATCACAGCTCCTACATGCCACTCCCTGTTTCTACCTCTGCCTTCATCACAGCTCCTACATGCTCCACTCCCTGTTTCTACCTCTGCCTTCATCACAGCTCCTACATGCTATACTCCCTGTTCCTACCTCTGCCTTCATCACAGCTCCTACATGCTCCACTCCCTGTTTCTACCTCTGCCTTCATCACAGCTCCTACATGCTCCACTCCCTGTTCCTACCTCTGCCTTCATCACAGCTGTTTGTTGATCTTCTACTGCTTTTGTCCACAACTCTGGCTTAATGTGTGTTTACTGTGAATGTCTCAGCCACACCTACTTCTTGGACTGCCAATACTTACTGGAATGTACTTGTATATTTCTTTAATTGTTATTTCTATTCATCAATTGTTGAAATGCTTCACTGTTGTTGTGAACTTTGAATCATGATCGCACTTCACGTACTACTTAATTCCTCTCTAAACAGAGATATACAGTAGGAAAAAAAGTTCCCAAAACAGAGCGGCTATTCAACGTAGTTATCAAAGAAAGTCGACAAGCAGTTCTCTGGCTCCCCTCCTCCTTGACCCAATACACTACAACCAATTGCATAATACTTGTGTTGCTAGTGTAAAATCTTGTTTCACTAGCTTGTTAGGCTAGTATGACAACCATGCAAGTATTCAGAACACTCATTTTGTGCTGAATTTTTTTTATTTATGAAAGTGCATCTGAAGATTTGATGTAACTAACTCACTTGCATATTCAGAATCTTGACCGTGTTCTGGAGGAGACCTGCTTCGTTTCCTTCGACCTAAATAAATTAGATGTAACAAAATTAATACTCCTAAATAAATTCGATGTAACAAAACTCTCCTTAATAAATTAGAGGTAACAAAATACTACTAAATAAATAAAATGCTATTTGTGCAATTAGTAGTATGGTTATTTCTTATTTGAGCCTTTTACTAGATTTTCTGTATTACCTTATCACCTCCAGCAATTCGTGTTCATGTATGAATTCTATACCTCAAACTAATTAATGAACCAGAATTGGTTATCATTATGCTTTTAACTTTAAAATAGATGCAATAAAGTGAGAATATATAATTGTTCTGTTTCAATTAGAGATGACACTGTATTTAAACACAGTCGAATCAAAATTGCGGGAGTTTGTGTATTACTAGTGATCTCCTAGACACTTAAAATCCTTAAACTTTAAATTGTCAAAGATGATGTGCACATAACATTGTTGACAATAAATTACATGGAAAGACTTATTTTAATATTTACCCAAATAGTACATTATCATCACATATATGCTTACTGATCACATGAATGCTTAGTGATCACATGAATGCTTAGTGATCACATGAATGCTTAGTGATCACATGAATGCTTAGTGATCACATGAATGCTTAGTGATCACATGAATGCTTAGTGATCACATGAATGCTTAGTGATCACATGAATGCTTAGTGATCACATGAATGCTTAGTGATCACATGAATGCTTAGTGATCACATGGATGCTTAATGATCACATGAATGCTTAATGATCACATGAATGCTTAATAATCACATGAATGCTTAGTGATCACATGGATGCTTAATGATCACATGAATGCTTAATGATCACATGAATGCTTAGTGATCACATGAATGCTTAATGATCACATGAATGCTTAATGATCACACGAATGCTTAATGATCACATGAATGCTTAATGATCACATGGATGCTTAATGATCACATGAATGCTTAATGATCACATGAATGCTTAATGATCACATGAATGCTTAATGATCACATGAATGCTTAATGATCACATGAATGCTTAGTGATCACATGGATGCTTAATGATCACATGAATGCTTAATGATCACATGAATGCTTAGTGATCACATGAATGCTTAGTGATCGCATGAATGCTTAGTGATCACATGGATGCTTAATGATCACATGAATGCTTAATGATCACATGGATGCTTAATGATCGCATGAATGCTTAATGATCACATGAATGCTTAGTGATCACATGAATGCTTAGTGATCACATGAATGCTTAATGATCGCATGAATGCTTAGTGATCACATGAATGCTTAATGATCACATGAATGCTTAATGATCACATGAATGCTTAATGATCACATGAATGCTTAATGATCACATGAATGCTTAGTGATCACATGGATGCTTAATGATCACATGAATGCTTAATGATCACATGAATGCTTAGTGATCACATGAATGCTTAGTGATCGCATGAATGCTTAGTGATCACATGGATGCTTAATGATCACATGAATGCTTAATGATCACATGGATGCTTAATGATCGCATGAATGCTTAATGATCACAT
>WLWD01002360.1_pt1 | contig 71123 bp, 32 predicted proteins | sample 6712731 | NCBI WGS metagenome assembly WLWD01 (sample SAMN12718690, study PRJNA576275) | sponge metagenome | isolation source: marine sponge | host: Mycale hentscheli | place: New Zealand: South Island, Marlborough, Capsize Point | collected 2014-11-01
GGTAACATTATTATGTGAAAACTGTATAACAGACACTAAACGTTGCACTAAAGTGAACTAAGTTTTCCAGTCAGTTTTCCGTCAGAATGGTTAAGCTATACCAGTGAATCTAGAACTTTACAGCTACATAGATATTCTGAGACGTGTAACTAGACTAGATAATACAAACAATGCAGTGATTTAACGGTATCTATATAAGTTACTGATACGACATCCAGACTTTATTCCTACCATTGTAACATTGTATGTGAAAACTGTATAACAGACTCTAACTTTGCACTTCAATTGATAGTTTTCCAGTTACTCAACAGAGAAGATATTTTTTGAGTTATTATTCAATTGTAGGCTTTATTTGATGTGGCTATAGCTATAGTGTCTTTGTATTATGACACATGTGTACGCGATCGCTACTTGGATTTATCATAAGTCTTAGCTAAGTGTATAATTAGATATAATATGTATTAGTAGTACACATAACGACAGCCTGAGCTTCCCTAGTCAGGCAAATTAAAAAAAAAATCCCACTCTATGACTACTGCTACATTTCCTTGCTGTAACTGTAACAGCAACACAACAATTTAAGTTGCTTTTCTCTGGTGGCTAAAAGTATTTGCCTTTCAAATTCTGTAATGAATATTTCAGGGTAGAGGGACTAACTGTGCCCAACATTTCTATAACTAGTTAGTTTAGATCTATACTCTGCACACTTCCTCACTTGACTGGCTTCCTTAGCATGTTTTTTTCTTTGAAGATATCAGGGGAAATTTTGTCCTATTCTGAAGTCTACCACTGTTCCATGAAACAAAGGTCTTTACTTTTGGCTTTTGGCACCAGACCTCGACACACCATAAGGATACTGTACATAAAGCTTATGACAAAAGTACAATACTTTTGATGCTGCTTTCTTATTGACCTTTAGCAGAAATTCTCATTTCAATATCTAGCATTTAACAATGTCTCAAATTTTAAGAAAGATGAATACTACATAAACTACAATAATATGGAATGATGAATACGCCATGAAATAATTCAGGAATTAAAGGAGTAGGTGAGTGTACAATGTAACGAAGGTGCAATATTATTCTTTTTTCAGGATACAAAATTAAAAAAAATTGATGAATGTGTAAATTAATAATTCACACAAAACAACAAATATTTTTATCCAGCATTATGATCAGACATTCTGCTATCCGTCATCAAAGTTAGAAGTGTAGTGTCTAGGAATTTTCCATAGACTTCATAATGAACAACCTTATCATGCCATCTTCTCCTAGAAACTTTACTTGACCTTCTCTAAATCTAAAATAACAAAATAAAAACAACAAACAAACAAATACATAAACAAAAAAGGCTGATAATCATGTGTTTGTTGTCTGGGTTTCATACACACCGTAGAGTAGATAGAAACCTAACCTCCGCCTCCCCAAGATGGAACCTCCCTTCCTCAGAATTTTTGAAAGTTAATAATTATAGTAATTAGATTACAGTGAGTTGTAACATCATGCTGTGATTGATTAAATGTTGATCAGTATGAATACTCTCATGTAGCAGAGTTTGATACAGAAAAATGGAGGGGGAAACTGAAAAATTTCCCTCTCAAACAGAGTTCTTCCCCCCCTCCCCTCCCCAACTATAGCCGTTCTTCTCCATGTATTCAGTGTTGGACGTAGGAACAGGAATTGGGCAAGGGGAAGGAGGGGTGTCAGTGTTTGAGGGTGGGGCTACACAGATTTAGATGTGTACACATGCTGTAAATTACAAACGGATAAACAAAAAAAAATCATATCAAATCGACTCACAAATCATATATCTTATTTTCTCTTTCTGGAGTGGGGGGGGAGGGGGGATGGGGAGTTGAGGGAAAAGTGGGGGGAAGACATGTGCATCAAAGTAAAAATGGTTTAAATTGGTTGTGCTTCAAGAACTACACGTGGGCACATTGGAGCATTCATCATGCAGCGTTCAGTATGGGAGAATATTGAATGCTCGTGTGATTCAGAAATTCTTATACTCAGTAATTACTATACCCACTTTCATACTATACCCACTTTCATAACAAAATGTGGACATATATTTAGCATGTGGGTATTCAGGGGTTCATTTAGGGGGGCCAGGGTGGTGCTCACCCTCTCCCCTCCCTTGAAGGCGTTTCGTCCCCCCTTGAAATATTTTAAACTTTCGTAAGCAAAAAAGCAAAGTTAAAATGTGAATGATGAAGATTGTAAATGATTAAATCACAAGTCCTCTACTATCTTAATTATGTACAAAAGTTTGACCCCTAAGATAGCAAAAGCTCAGTCTTGCCCCCCCTCCCCCTCCCTAGATTAATTCCAAAATGAACCCCTGAGTATTGGGGATTGGAGGGGGAGGACAGAAGTTAAACCAACAAACACATCCATCTCTTTATGGTCATGGTAACCAGTAGAACCATCATGAACAGCAAAAGTCATCTACTAGAGATATCTACTCCATACTGAACTCCATTAGAGTTAGCTCATTAAACCTTATTACTAATAAGCTTCCACAATAATTACCAACTCTACAATTAAGCAAGTATGTGTGTGAAGTTAAAATCTCCCTGTAAATGCATTTATAAAACCAGATCAAACGAAGTATATATTAGAGATGATATATGGCTTACAATTAGATTGTGTAATAAAGTGTGTTTTAGTTCACTGGCATAATGAAACACCATAAGTGCGAACCTTCAGCGCTGTGGGACGACATCCCAACTAAATTGGTGGGGCCGCCCACATTCCAGGAACTATGAATTGAACATTATATGTTTGTGCTTGTTTATGATTCAGTTACATGTATTTTCGGTTATGGGACTTAGTTAATTTTTAAAGTCATGTCACCTGTGTGTGTCTACATCTTGTTGTTGATTGTTGTGTTGTCCGGGCTGTGCATATAAGACTTCGTGTTTTGTGTGTGCAGTCATTCAGTTCTCAGCTGCCATTTGTGCCATCTGTGCCATCTGATCTCGTTAGATTAAACTAGTATAATCCTGAGTCCACCTTTCGAGGGGGGGCTGTCGAGGGGAAGGCATACTGATTCTGGTGGCAGCAGCTTAATTGCTGTCACCATTGTGTGAGCCTGAAAAAGGAACTCATGAGCTTCACTGAGGGAGGCCCACAAGAGCCACTATACACTAGCAAGCTATTTACAAAATCATCTCAGGACCAAATGAATGATTTATTGGCTATTCTAATTAGGTATCAATATAGCTTGAGCAATGAAAACAGTATATGTAAAAGCTGTCTTCATAAGCGAAGAAGCTAAAAGGCCAGAGACATTTACCAGTATCCATTTTCAATGTTAACTTAGAGCTACAAAATGTAATACTGAAGGTTAACAACATATATATACATATATATAATTGGCGAGCGAGCTAAGAGAGTGAGACACTATCAGGGGTAACACAATTGAAAATCGGGGATATTTGTTTGTTTGAAAATGTGTGTGGACGTAGGTATGTCATTTTGTATTTTGACCCTCGCAACTCCAATTCCAGCACTCGTTAACGTTACAGTACAAAGCCAAACCATGATGGACAGCAAGAAATTATTTGCTCAAGTAATTATGATGTAATGATAGGGGGCAAACCCCACAAAAGCTAGTACTGATGCAGAGCTGACAGCTTCGTGTTTCTCAGCCTGAAATTTCAAAATGGCACCATAAAAGGTCTTAAGGGTGCTCGCACACCGCCTACTCGCTCAACCCACGCAAACCAATTAAGAATCAATTAACGTTAATTGACGGTTGCTAGGTATAGTAACTCCACTTCTGTTCTTCCTAAATATACGCTGCTAGGGGGATCGCGGATACTTACCGGTAAATAGTTGACTCACCAAGAATTTCCAACTAATATTCTGAGTAACTCGATTTATAGTGCCCCAAAGTTACCATATAAACACAACTTTCTTGAGGTACTGAAATACTTTTAGAAATGGAAATTTCTTACGCATCCCTCGTAGATTATTTGCAAAAACTTTATCAGTTCACTTTAGTCTATTTCTGCTTTATTTTCTACTTATTCTATTTTTTACCAAAATATTTTCTAGTGCTGTAAGAATTATGAGATAAATTAAAAATCTAAACTGACTACTTTTATTACCTTACTAAGTTAAGACTCTGTACAATTTCTAACAGTTCCTCCTCGTCGACTAATCACACAAAACAAATTCAAGTAGCCTCGCAAGTTTTCACCATTTTTCTAACTGTGAACCCCGCCCAGGCGGGGAGTGGTTTTCTTTGCGCGCGTAGTGAGGTGCCTTAATTGGAGTTCCAGCTGCAGTCGTCCAAGGCGGACAAACTCCGTGCAGGCACTAACTCTAGAGGTGAAGGATCCTACCTTTACTAGACGGGGTCGGAAGATTCAGCGGTGACTAAGGGCCTTCGCCAACTTCTCCCTCAAAAGCTTGCTCCTAACCCCTTTGTTCTTCAAAGCGGTGATAAAATTGTCCGAGGTACTACTACATTGACGAAGTTTCCTGAGGTCTGAGTAGCCTATATCGAGGGAATCAAGCTTCTTGGCTTGAGCTGAAGTAAGGCTAGGTTTACCCAGTGATTTGATAAGAGCTGCAGCCCTCACAAAGGTGTTTTTTTGGTTGATCCACAGGAAAAACTGATCTTTGGGAGTTCTGATGGAGAGCTTGGCCAAGCATCCAGCAAGTACAGAGTTACTGAAGATTCTCTCTAGCGCCAAGACATCAGGAAGAGACCTATGTGCTCCTATAAGGTAATATGTGTTAAGAATCGGTTTTGATTTATCACATTAGTTACCTTCAATCGAGTTTCCTATAATTTTTTCATGTAGTTTCTCCATGCTTAATGAGGTGCCCTGCAGAATATTTTCCCCATCTTTCTTCATCTATAATAAAACTGTAAATAATATCAGTGCATAAATGTTATCATATACCTTCCTCAGCAGTGGAAGTGTATCACTGAAGTGCACATTTCCTCCTATGAAGAGTGAAAATGCCAACTCGGTACGCCTTTCTATTTCGGCTAGAAGAATTGGGAAATCGTAGAGAAATCCATTGTGTGCTACCAAAACTAACATTGGTAAGTCACATTGAATAGAGAGCATTTGATGAATTTTTAATCATACCTGGATAGTAAGAATTTCCAGTCTCTTTAGAGATGTACTCAACAGCATGTGTCAGCCACTCTAAAATTTTGGCAGTACAATTGAGAGTGGCTTTTCCCCCCTAAGGAGATTACTAGTAATCCCAGTAATTCTGGAAACTATACATAAATTGGAAATAACATTGTTTATATTGTGATATTGTATTTTATTACCAGGAGCTGAAATGGTTCTGCTTGTCCTAACAAGTGAAGAGAAAGCAGGAGCAGGAAGTGGAACTGGTGGGTTAAAAACCTTAGCAGCAATGTCCGTAAGGTGGTCTTTATAAATACTCAGTCCTGTGGCCTCACAGTCATAGAGCACAAGAAGGGGCAAGTGACCATTACCACTGTCAGGACTGCTTTCCTGCTCTTCAATGGGGTCAGGACGGCATTCTGGAGTGTCAACTTCGAAATGATCATCTATTTCTTCTAGATACTCGCTGCTGTTAGCCTCCCCCTTGCCATCTCCAACATACTCACCCACTACACCACCAACATCCTTCAAGGTCTCCATAAAGTTTTTCTCGGCCTCATACCTGGCTTTCTTTGCTCTCTTCTGTAAGTTCCTATTTGTAATATAAACAAGGGATTTTTTTTATATGTCACACAAGCCATTCAAGAAAGATAATTCAAGAGATAATTGTATGAGTATTTGTAGGAGTAGATGAATAGTGTATTCAAGTATTAATATTTTTTATATTTTACCACAATGTACGTACCGCTTATGAAGATTGTTGGCACTAGATCTCTTGATTTGGTTTTTTCCCCAGGCTTTCTGCTCTGACAAAATGGCAGATACAGCAGCTGCAGGTATATCAATCCCCATCCTAATCAGGCAAATCACTTTCCATATGGGACCCAGATTCTGCACATTACAATGTCATGAAGAAAAGGTAAGAAAGTAAACAAGCAAATAATACTGTAATGAGCTTTTTTGGTGTTACTTTATGACAGATGGCCATATTCGTTTTGCAGGTGTAGTGTGCATGACCAAGATCAGTACGTTTGCTTCGGTACACTAGAGCCAAACCATGAAATCCTTCAATAGTGTTTGTTGTCAGTCTACCATGGTCGGACACGTAATACTGGGGCCGTGCAGCCATTCCTTCTATCAACACTTTGAAGTTGCCTACTTGGACCTTGCAGGTAAATGCATTGTCACTTGTATAAGGTGACCCATCAGAATTATACTGGTAATAATAATAATAATAATAATAATAATAATAATAATAATAATCCATTATTAACCTTATCATGTAGACACCTTGGTGATGTGTGCACATTTTGACAGTTATGAGGTATGAAGTTTTTGATGGAAACTAAAAAATCCGCCAATGGATCTTGAGCCGACTGAATTTTATCTGATGCAATTAAGTTGCTCAGATTTGTCTTGCAACTTTTCAGCATACTATCTGACATCCTCTTGCATCGGAAGTTGCACTATGGAAGGCACAAAGTAAGTGTGGGTGTGAGTAAAGAATTTTTTTAATGCAATGCAACATAATTACCTCACATATATTCCTCTTAATATTTCTCTAGGTATTTGTGCAGTGGTTTAGCACAATGATTCGAGCAATACGTCACCATGCCTTCCGGATAATGCCTACAAAAGATTCCATTGACATAAGTATCCTTGTCAGTGATTATTTCGGTCACAACCATTCCATCATCCTTTGCCTTCCCTAATAATTCATCTAGCATATCCGCTTCAGCACCCCCAGATGTACCACTCCAATTATGACCAGGCCCTTTCTTTGTGCGGTGGCAGAAGTATGCAATCTTGCCAGTGAGGTGGTCGTGCAAGGTAGCAGAAGAATTGTTGGAGTAGTGGCCCCGGGTCAGATAAAAACCATCAAAAGATGCCATCCACTGGTCTGCATCTCCACGTGCCGTGATTTCTTGTCCTACTTGACCACAGGACCACTCAGCCAGGTCTGTTACATGGCCTTCTAGATTCTTTACAATTCTACCCCACTTGGGTGCTTGAACATGATGGTAGTCCCAATAAGCCGCTAAGTCTCTCATAGTCAGCATGTAGATGACCAGAAATTAGGAAGGAAATAACTGGATACCATTGATGCCATGATGCATTAGAATCATGAATATGAAGTTCTTCTGTATGTCCAAAGTGTACTTGTCCACTAGATATGTGCGCCTTGAGAGTATCAGAGTCATGCGGTACTCCAAGCTCATCAGCAATACTCGAAAAGCTGTCTATCACATCCTCTACAAATTCTATGCTGAATTCCTCTTCATTTACTCCCCAATCCTCGTTGTTGAGGTGAGACGCTACATTCCGAAATTATTGTACAGCAATTATATTTACTAAATACGTAGGTATATTTTGTAGCAATAATTTTTTTTGGGGTGGGTGGGGTTGAAAAGGTAATTTTGCTTTTCCTGAACATGTGTTGTCATGGAATACGCCATGTCTTGCTAGTACAATAGTCATACTTATTATAGTGTAGTGTGTTTTAGGCAGTACAGTTGAACCTCCAAATAACGGACACTATAGGAACAACCTGATTTGTCCATTATACAGAGGTGTCCTTTACATAGAGGTTCTTATTTAGTTATGGTAACTCCCATCAGTGCTTTTACTATTGTCCATTACAGAGAGATGTCCTTTACATAGAATGTCCATTAAGAGAGGTTTCACTGTATTATTATTGCTATTATTATTTTTCTTAAATTACCTGTTCTAGAATTTAGTTTAGTTTCGATGATTTCTGTGCTGATTTGTCCAGTGGTTATACCTGCCGGCTCTGTGTGAGGAACTGTTAAGCTAAGAACTTCCTCATTGATGTAACAAGAAGTCCCTTCATCACTGGCTGGACTGAGGCTTTCTTCTAGATCTACTACAATGACCTCCATGCCAGCGGAATCTATACATTAGTATATATGTGTGTATGTGGGTGTGTTGGTTTATTATATTAAATGTGTGTGTGTAAAAATTCATATTTATTCTATTATTTATTTATTTTTGTATGGAGTGTACATTTTCATATCAATGATACTACCTTCAGGTTCCAGTGAGTGCTGTATTGGTTCAGGTACAGCCAATGTAAACACAGGGCCAAAAGCCCAAGTTTACAAGGGTAGTTTGCAAATTGTGAACTTGAAGTTTGCAACGAGTTAACAAGTGTTCGAGGTTTACAAGTAGTTGCCAAAAAGTGTTCAAGTAGTTCACAATGGACGGCCCTGCAAATTGCTTGTAAACTCTTCAAGTGGAAGTTTACATAGTAGTTGACAAAGTGTTCTTTAACTCGGCTGTGAACTCAGTTGTGTATGTCTTGTAACAAATTGGAAAACTCTTTGTTAACTATGATGATTAATAAAGGAAAACTAAATATTATATATAATATATATTTCATAAAACAATACAAATAACATGAATAAGTACAGAAGCAAATAAGTAAATGTATATATTATATATAATTATAAATATATAAATAAATTAATAAAATTTTAAATATCTAGTAATGTAAAAAACACAAATGAATAGATGAATAAGTAAATAATAAAGAAAAATAAAGAAATATAAATAAGTAATTTAAAAACATACTAACCAAATAAATATATAAGTAAATAGCTAAATAAATAAGAATAATAAGTAGATAAATAAGTGAGTAAGTAAATAAATTGATAGACAAGCAAGCTCACAAACAACTAAATAAATAATAAGAAATAAATAAAGCATTTAATAAATTGAAATTATGCACTAACAAAACTTTGGCAAAAATAAAGGAATGAATAATAATGATATCCTGATTTCATGATGGTCTATAAAATTATTTATATAATTCATTTATATTATGCTTTATTTATTTTTATGTTGCTTTATGTTTTTATTTATTATGTATTTTTATTTATACATTTACTTTTTATTTATTAATTAATTCTTTATTTATTTTATTTCTTTACTTATGTATTTATTTCGTTACACATCTAACATTTTGCGGGCAAGACAAAAGATCATGTAATTACAAAAATGAATAAATAATAACATCAATAACAACAATAATAATAATAATAAAAGAATGAAATTAAATAATAAAAATAAAAAATAAAAAATAAAAAATATTTATTTACTTGTATATTTATTTGATTGTATTTATTTATTTGGCGAGCGAGCGTAGCGAGCGAGACACTTACAGGGGTAACACAATCGAAAATCGGGGATGTTTGTTTATTTATTTATTTATATATATGTTTGGACGTATGTATGTCATTTTGTACGTTGACCCTCCGTATTTTTGTGTTCGCTCCGCGTTCGACCCCGTCCCAATCTTCACTAAACAGAATCCTCGGGTCTAGCGACCATTACCCGTATCGCCTTAGAAATTGAATTGTTTACGGCTTTGAATTGTTTTGCGGGTGCAGTTAAAACTCAAAAACTTATGGGAGCTCCATTTCTATTCGAGTTAGTGGCGGTGGTAAGTTAATACGCTATTTGTCACAGTTATAAGCCCTACTCAACAGTGTTTACTTGAAAATGCATTGTCCTCTAGACGAATCACGAAGGTAAGTCTTGCGTAGGCATGTTTAGTTGTGTGAAAGTATTGTGCATTACAACTACTATTAAAAATATCACAAATAAAATTTTAAATAACGTGACTTGATTTTGTTGCTTCTTTTTCAATTCAAACAGTTGCGGGGAGCGGTTACTATGGCATTGAAACCCCTTTACCACATACGTAATTTAAAAACTCGACTTTATTTTAGTAGCTTGAGTGTTAGTTGTTAAAATCAATCATTTAACAATAGTGTAGTTCAAGGCTCGCTCGCCATTTGTGCTCAAGCACACCACTAGTTAGCTATTTTATTTATTTTTTTAATTTTATTAATCTATATAATATGATGTATTAATTAACATAATAAGTCATAATAAATAGATAATGGTAAATTTATTTATTAAATATGATGAATAAGTTAGTTGCCTGTACTGCCTAAAATTGCTGCCGTATTTCCCCGTTGTACCACTACTGACAGCCGCTGAAGGAGGAACTGTGTAGAGCGGGGGGCTCCCGTGGCCAGGTGGATGCGTCTGCCTAACTTCTCTAGAAAAGATAGGGTAGAGGGCCCTATGGCGCCTGAGGTCTCTATGGCGACTGGCTGTATAATAAACTGAGGTGCCAGATGTGCATACTTGGCAGACTTCCTTTCTTCGGCCAGGGATGCAACATCTCCAGCTCGGCCCGACTTTCATAATTATTTATTATTTATTTACTTATTTATTTAATATTATAATTTTCATTTTATTATTTGTTGTGGAAATGTTTGTTAGATTATTGTGTATGTTGATTAAAAGTAACCCATACCAAATATCATGAAATAGGTACGGTGTCACCAAAGGAATAGGTGCAACTGTGTTGTATTTAAAGTGACCCATACCAAATATCATGAAATAGGTACAGTGTCACCAACGGAATAGGTGCAACTGACAAAATTAGTGTTGTATTGAAAGTGACCCATACCAAATATCATGAAATAGGTTAGTTGGGCGGAGCCCGACCTCTGCTGAAAGGGAGAGGTCGGGTAACAAGCCTATACCTGGGTTTGTTCCTGCTGAGTCAGCTAATCATGACGTCATGAACCGATTGTGTGGGATTTACGATTTGTGGCCATTCTTTTTTCACCCACGCACATTTCTTGCTCCTTTTGCTCCTCGTGCGTGTACGTATATTTCTGCGTAGGCGTATTCCTGTCCGCCCACCCATTCCCTTAGCATTTAACCACACTGCAATCTGATTGGACTGCAACGTACGTTGCAGCAGGGAACAAAAACCCGGGTATAGGCTTGTTACCCGACCTCTCCCTTCAGCTGAGGTCGGGCTCCGCCCAACTAGAAATAGGTACGGTGTCACCAAAGGAATAGGTGCAACTGACAAAATTAGCGATCCGTAACAAAAACGCGTTACTAACTATAGTTTCTCTCCCGGAGCGACAGAAGATTGAATTGGCGGCAGAGAATATGAGGATGGGAATCTGCGAGAGCTTAACCACTGAAATAGTTGGTAAGTTACAGTTAGCGTGTATTTTGTTCTCGTAATGATAACTTTTGGAAGTGACTAAACTCTAGAGTGCTCCTAGACCCCTTTCTCTATAAGCAGCACGGGTGATTTAATTTTAATGAAGATAGTATTACTACATAACAATCAAAAGTTAATTGGTTGTGGTAAGAATCGAGTACGTCTTGTGTAGTAAACCCTTTACCAACTACAATAAGTCTTAAATGCACTAAGCCATACGAGGAAGCCAATGTGGCATGAAATAAGACTTAATTAAGTTGTAGCAATAGCTCTGTACTGTAATTGAGTTGTAGCAATAGCTCTGTGCTATAATGTTGTAGCAGCTCTGTGCTATAATTCAGTTGTAGCAATAGCTCTGTGCTATTAAAAGTAAGCCAGGTTTTTATTTTTATTATGATTTTTTCATATGAAGGTGAACTGTGGTGTGCACCTTTTGGAAGTACCCCACCTACCACCATCACCACCCATGGTGCATGTTTGTGTTGAAAGCCAATATAATGTTGAAGTGCTAAATACGATCACATAACCAATACAATGTGTACGTTTAATAAGGAACTAACATTTACTTTTTCAGTTCAAGATTTGATACGTATTCTAATTATCTGTAGTTGTATTATCATCCTATGTTGCATATTGATTAGTTGGTTTATATATCAATTAGCTGGTCAATTAATTCAGAACATGCACAGGTGCCCTAATATCTTAGTCTGCACCTAATTATAAACGTTTGGTACACTTTATGTTACTCCTGGTCCATGATCAGTGTTTACTTGTTTGTTAAAATCTACGTTGCTATAGGATATTGAACTGTACCGCCAGTTGTCTATTTCTCTGTCCAGTATTGCTATCAGTTGTCCTATAGGACTAAGGTCGGACCAATAGAAGAGTCCTACGGGATGTATGCCAAAATTAAATTAACCATTTCATTGTCCATAGCGCTATATGACACATTTGGTTGGCCATTCTTTGTTACTCTCAGCATGCATGCATGAGAGGGTTATAGTAGTCGTCTTGTTAATAAATTGATTATCTAAGGAACATTCCCATTTTTTGTTTATACATTTCTCTGACATAGTACTTCCTGTATTAAAATAATCGAAATGAGAGTACTGGTATTTTTAAAACTTTGTTTTAATATGGCTGCTGAAATGCTCACCAATCAATTATCTGTCAACCCCATTATGGGGCTTTGAAGATCAGAATGAGTGCTGTCCAGCGTGTGATAGACAATAGATACACATGCATCCATAGAAGGGACAGGTGGACATCTTGTGGAATTCCCCATGAGATCGTGGGATGGGATGGACAGAGGGACACACTCGAAAGGTGGACATCCCATAGATTGTCCCACGATTCCATGGGACTGAGGGATGGGATGGACATTTTACAGCATTTCTGGACACCTATGCAACAACTAGAAGGTGAATAAGCTGTGTACTCTGTTTGAACCTTGTACCAGTTCTGAGACTATCAGAAATTGAGCATATGGTTATTGTATTTAACTGTAAGTCTGAGATTTTAGTTTTACTCTGTACATGCGCATAATATAGTTTGTCGCTACTTGCTTTAAAAATTCACCTCTTGCTGAATAGAATTCATACATTTTCATATTACCAAACTGGTCGCCATAAATCTGACCGTGAAAGGGCCTCATTTGTGAAACTACACGTGACTAAAACACCACAACATGTTAGCTCGGCTATGTAACCGCCAGGAGGCGTTTCTTAGCCTAAAGTATTAAATTTCATTAAAATTTTGCCCCCCCCCCCAACACCTCCTAATGTGGTCCTTGCATATGGTTGTTTTAGTTAATCAGATGTCAGGAGGTTTGTTGTTGTTTACTTTGTTTATGTTTTGGTTGTAATTTAACAGTCATATAAATTATGTTAAATGTAGAGGTCGCATTTATAATTCAATGTTATTCTCTGTATGCCAAATCTGTGGCCTCATTTACCACATTCTAAACTCTTTCCAGAGGTCTGGGTATGAAAAGGAGAATCCCGGCATGCCCTTTGACCTCTAGCTCCTTCTATTCAAATTTTAAAAAGTAGCCACGCAAAGAGAACCCTCCATCATAGCTCACTATCCTTTCAATTCAATCCATACCATGATTAAAATGAGCGCCCCAACTCGAACTGCTGTATGTAATCATTTTTGTGAGTGATATAATAGAATAATCAAGTCTAGCTCCTGTCAATGCCCGTGTGTATGTGTATTGAAGTATTTATTAATTGAAGATGAGCCGTCAGGATAGTATCTACAGTACTCTTGACTGCACGCTGTACATCCTGTGCAGTTAAATTTGAGTGTGTCAATGGCAAACAGTACTCTTCTTCTTTCTCTATTTACATGTATAGCCTGCCATTTGTTTGTTTGTTTGTTTGTTTCCATCTGTTAAAGTCCTCATGACTTATTTCTTTCTATTGCTATTGTTCCCAGTTTTTGTATGCGAAGTAACTGTAGTGCAAACTATAATAGTCTCTGGGAAGTTGGTGACAAAATCTGGCAGGCGCCATTTTCCACTAATTGCGAAATACATCCCTGGCTACACCCTTCCTCCCATCCGCCCCCTTCCTCTCCTCTGTTTTTTTTTTGAATGAGTAAACAAACTCTAGAATTGTAGTTCTAGTCACCTTTTTCCCCTTCATTGTTGTGAAGCAGTCTGCCATATTATTATTATTATTATTATTATTATAATTATCATTATTATTACCTTCAACCTTATCATTCTTTTTATTAGGCAATTGCTGTGTCATAAAGCCATCTGAAGCAGCTGTGGCATCATCTAATTTGATGAATGAACTCATTCCCAAATACTTAGACCCGGTAAGTTCTATAATAGCATAGACCAATATTGGCATGTGAGTGGGGTATGTGGGCGTAGCATGTCAGTTACTCCCCCCCATAATTTTGGGGCACTATCTCATGAAATGATTTCTCACATGAACAATTTTTAACCACAAAAAACAACAACATGCCTTTGGAGCCCCCCCCCCCCATACTGAAACTATACCACTGTTATGGTATTATAATGTGGTAGATCTGTATAGTTGATCCATTTTAATATAATGTTGTGTTGTTTTATTGTTGTTCATTTTCTTCTTCAAGTAGTGAGCTAAGTCACGTGTTAAATCAAAATTTACGCAATCATTAACCCTCAGCACGCATGTGCGAGAGGGTTATAGTAGTCATCTTGTCTGTCTGTCTGTTTGTCACGCTCAGATTTTGGAGATAGTTGATGTAGGTATGAACTTACTCAGGACAAGATTTAGGACCTTTTGATGGTGCTACTTTTTTTTTTTTTTTCGGGCTAGTTGTTGAGAAAACATGAAGCTTTCAGCACTGCGCAGGTACCAGCTTTTGTGGGTAATGCCCCCTAGCGTCACGCCATAATCACGTGAGCAAATAATTTCTTGCAGCCAGCGTTACTTTATGCTCAGGGAAGTTAACGGAGTTGAAAGAAGTGAAGTTTCACATTGAAAATGTATACTGATGAATGTTTCTGGCTAGTTTAGCTTCTTCTCTTATGAAGACAGTGTTAGCCATGTACCATTTTCATTGCTCGAGCTATATTGATGCCTCATTAAAATAACTAACAGATTGCTTGTTCTTTTGGAAGGAGATCATAGTGTAATAGCTAGGTAGTGTTTAATAGCGCTGAGGGTTCGCACCTTTGGTGCTTCAATCACTTATTAGCCATAGGAATGATACAATAATTTTAAATATTCGTACTGTCACATGATGTCACATTACTTTTGTAGGATTGCTATGTAGTATTGCCTGGTGAGGTGGATGTTGGGTAGGCATTATTGAAGGAGAGATTATACTACATCTTCTACACTGGGTCCGCTCAAGTGGGTAAGATTGTCATGAAGCATGCCGCTGAGAACCTCACACCTGTCACCTTGGAACTGGGAGGGAACAGGTATGTATTGGAAAGTATAAAATACAACCAGGGTAAAAGAGGATGTTGATTAGGTTCACGTAATAGATTGTGATTTAATTTTGCTCAAGTATCTGAAGAATGCAAAGAGCAAATGTCCACACAGTTTATTTCTATAGATGTCACATGATCGTGAATGTCATTATAGAATTTTATTGTGTTCATCCAGTAAATAACTCAGTGCGTATATTTAATGGTTGTTCAAGCTCCTAGATTCCATATGTAGCTGGAAGATCTTTCAACTGATGCTGTTCCAAGGAAGGACGAGGAGTGTATTCAAAAGTTTAAATGTTTCTGAAAAAATCCCCATATACCTCTGAAGTTTAACAGTGGACAAAGCAGCTCATATTAGCACTAACCCCCTCCAAACTTGAGGACCCGCCCCTCCCCTCTCTGTGGCTTGTTTAGCCACACGCTATCCTAAATAGGAATAAAAAAGTTTCCCCCCCCCAGAAAAAAAGCCTGTATGAAGCCCTGATGAAGAACCTCAATTAAATGCTCGAAGTATCCAACATGCTCTTGACAGCAAATCAATATTAGTTGGGGAATAATATTGTACTGAACTGTTGTGATCGCCCTTGACATGTAACTCAATTAGTCAGCAGGTAAATAGAAATTACGAGGGTTGATTTAACCAGATGATTGAATATTTTGATCCTTTAGGTTTCCTTTGCAGTGAGAAAAAACTAGCAAGTTCTACCATTTCTGTAATTAAGCTTTAATATGATTATGATTTAACCTTGTGATCCAATGCATTGAGTCTGAGTAGCAGATTTCACCCTTTGGTGATGTCAGAGCTATAGTTTAGCTTTGTTGGTCGATTAGAACTATTCCCGCTCATATCGCGTTCACACATACACACTCACAAACGCACACACAAAATAATACATAAAGTATATTCATTATTATAACTAGCACTGACAATTATGCTCGTGGTTGGTCATTAGACAAGTTTTGCCTGCCCAGTGAGAGCAAAAATTATGCTTTGATGTTGTTATTTTTTTGCTGCTGTTGTTGATTGGGACTTGCTCTACACCAACTTTTTATTTAGATTTTTTCTATTAAGTTCAGCATGCTGCTATAAATTCACTCGGCTAGTATCAATCCTTCTATAGTTCCCGTGTCAGTGCAATAAAACAAACAAGCAAACAACAACAACAACCCTGTTCACACCATTTATAAGCACCATCCATTATACAATCAATAACGATATTATGTAATTAGGTGCAGTAACTCGTGAATATTTATAAGCCTCAATTATCCATAACTTCCGTTTATCTGAAAGTAATTTTTTCGGATAATGGATAAGTGGAAATGTCAGATGGACACTGTATGAAACACACGTACCAGAAAACATAGACGTAATAGTCATTCACCCATGTGTAGACATAAAGAACAAGAACAATATTTCCTATTTACAGTAAGTGTGGATTTCAGTGTCTCACATTCTCACAGACTATATCCTTAATAATCTGCTTTGTGCTTGGGGATGGAATTAGTGGGATTGATTTATCATGTTGTTGTAGTCACATGAGTGGTACACTCAGAGTGTGTGTGTGAGGGAGGGGAGAGAGAGAGGGGGAGCGTGTCCCACATCTCCTTCAATACTATCACAAATCATGCATTCATCTTGTATTATTTTATCACTATCACAAGAATTTAACCTCGTGACTTACTCACTTGATTATTAAACAACTTCCGTCCTCCCCCTTTCCCTCCCCAATAGCTCGCCCAAACAGCTAGTACAATCTTTTAAAGAGTATGAATGAACAACATTCAGTATGGAGTTACTACTATATCTCACTGAACTTTCATTATTAGCCCTCACCACGTGTGTGCAAAAGGATTATAGTAATTGTTCTGTCTGTTTGTCTGTCATGCTCAATTACTGACACTTAACTGTTAATTTAGGTATGAGCAAACTCAGAACAACCATTTAAGACCTTTTACGGTGCCACTTTTTGAAATTTTGGGCTGAGAAAAATGAAGCTGTCAACTCTGCATCAGTACTAGTTTTTCCCCTATCATCACGTCAAATTTCTTGCTGTCCATCGTGGTTTGGCTTAGTACTTTAAAGTTAACGAGTGCTGGAATTGGAGTTCACATTGAAAATGGATACTGGTAAATGTCTCTGGCCTGTTAGCTTCTTCGCTTATGAAGACAGCTTTTACATATACCATTTCAGTTGTTCAAGCTATAGTGATACCTAATTAGAATAGCCAATAAATCATTCTTTTGGTCCTAAGATGATTTTGTAAATAGCTTGCTAGTGTATAGTGGCGCTGAGGGTTCGCACTTATGGTGCTTCATTATGCCAGTGAACTAAAAACACTATTGCACAATCTAATTGTAAGCCATATATCATCTCACATACATATATACTTTTTCTCTAAAGCACTCCATCTTCATCATTCACATTTTAACTTTGCTTTTTGCTTACAAAAATTTAAAATATTTCAAGGGGAGGGCGAACACCCCCTGGCCCCCCCTAAATGAACCCCTCAATACCCACATGCTAAATATAATGACCCAATTTGTTCTGAAAGTGGGTATAGTAACTACTGAGTATAAGAATTTCTGAACCACATGAACGTTCAATATTCTCCCATACTAAACGTTCAATATTCTCCCATACTAAACGTTGCATAATGAATGCTCCAATGTGCCCATGTGTAGTTCTTGAAGCACAACCAATTGAAACCAGTATTACTTCGATGCACATGTCTTCCTCCCACTTTTACGTCAACTTCCCCCCCTCCCACTCCAGAAAGAGAAAATTGAGTCAATTTGATATTATTATTTTTTTGATCCATTTGTAATTTACAGCATGTTTCAACACTGCATCATGGAGAAGGGCGACTGTAATTGGAGAGGGTGGGGGGAGGGGGGAAGAACTCGGTTTGAGAGGGAAAATTTCAGTTTCCCCCCTCCATCCTTCTGTATCACACTCTGCTATATGAGAGTATTTATACTGATCAGTGCTTAATCGATCACATGCATGATTTTACAACTCACTTTAGTCTAATTACTATAATTATTAGGTTTCTATATACTCTATATGAAACCCAGACAACTATAAACACATGATTATCAGTCTTTTTGTTTATTTGTTTGTTTTTGTTTTGTTATTTTAGATTTAGTTGACGTCAAGCGAAGTTTCTCTAGGAGAAGATGGCATGATAAGGTCATTCATTATGAAATGTACAGAAAATTTCCTGCTCAGCTGTGCAAATTGACGCCTATAAATGTCTTCTTTCTGGTCCGACAACACTGCACTTCTAACTTTGACAACAGAATGTCTGATCATAATGCTGGAAAAAATATTTTTAGTTGTTTTGTGTGAATATTAATTTATACATTCATCATGTTCATAATTTGTATCCTGAAAGAGAATATTGCACCTTCGTTTCATTGTACTCACCTACTCCTTTTAATTTCTGAATTATATCATGGCGTATTCATCATTTCATATAGTTTATGTATTCATTTTTGTTTTCTTAAAATTTGAGACTTTATTATTAAAAGCTAACTATTGAAATGAATATTTCTGCTAAAAGTTGAATATGAAACTAGCATCAAAAGTATTGACTTGTGTCATAAGCTTCATGTACAATATTTTTGTGGTCTGTCGACGTCTGATGGCAAAGGTCAGAAGTTATAACCTGGTTTCATGGAACAGTGGTAGACATCAGAATGGAATAAAATTTCCCCTGATACTTTCATGTCTGGTAATAAAAAAAAAGCATGCTCTGAAAGCCAGTCAAGTAGCAGTCCAAGCGATGAAGAAGTGTGCAAAGTAATAGATCCGATTAGTAAGCCTCCATTGTTATTTTAACTAACTATAGTTATAGAAATGTCGGGCACAGTTAGTCCCTCTACCCTTCATTACAGAATTTGAAAGAAAAGTATTTTTAGCCACCAGACAAAAGCAACTTAAATTGTTGTGTGTGTGTTGCTGTTACAGTTACAGCAAGGAAATGTAGAAGCAGTCTTAGAGTGGGCATTTTCAAATTTGCTTCACTTGGGAAGCACAAGCTATATTGAGTAATATCCCAAAAAATATATTCTCTGTTGACGAGTGACTGGAAACTTCAATTCACTTTAGTGCAATGTTAGTGTCTGTTATACAGTTTTCACATACAATGTTACAATTGGTAGGGATAAAGTCTGGATGTCGTATCACTAACTTATAGATACCATTATTATAAATCACTGCATTGTTTGTATTATCTATTATCTAGTCCAGTTACAAGATTATGAATTTTTGAAGTCTCAGAGTATGTAGCTATAAAGTTCTAGATCGACTGGTATAGCTAAACCATTCTGATGAAAATAGTTTTGTTCATCATGCCATTTGAAGTATACAGATTGTGTATATTATCAGCAGAAACAGCAATATATTTTATTGCATATTATAGTTTAATAGAAGCAATGCATTTTGCAAAAATAATGAAGTAGCTATTCCTACTGAGGGTCAGATAACTATTTGGTGTGATGTATGCCGCATTACTCGTCAGAAGATACCTGCAGGCCCGACACTCCTCAATTTAGTGACGGATTGATCCTTCTAAACACCTCCGTAGCTTTCCTTATACGCTTTAACTTGCCAATTCGCACAATGATGGATTTGTTATTGTTTATACTTCTCTTATAACTATAGCAACGGAAAGGTACCGCCCAACAAGATTAGGTAAAACAACGGTCGTCATTTGTTCAGATCCAGTGCCCACGCAGCGCATGAAAGAAATATGGTGGGAGAAGACTAAGAGGCTTGACGAGCTACAGTGGTCTGTTATATTGAATAGGTAGGTTAGATACTGCATGACTTAATGTGGCAGTGGTGTAGGGTGGGTTAACGTGAAATACTATTTTGAATGAGTTGCGTAAGTGTTAGTCATGTAGGTTTAAACTAACATTTTAGTTAAGTTAAATTCAAGTGTTGTACATTAAGGCAGTCAATAGTCCAGAGTAACATTACAAATATTCTGTGGAATACACAATTGAAGCCTGTTGTTGAAAACTTGTGCTAGCCATTAGTATTTGTAGTAGTCACACGACAGATCAGCGGTGTTGGAAGATGTTTAGTAAAGGGGGCTCCAAGGGCATTGGGATTGGGGGTTTAAAATTGTGAATGTGTCCTACGCCGCTGCTGATATCAATCACGGTGGCGTTGCCCCTATAGCCTCCTCTACACACTGCCCAGATTGTGTCACAAATAATATTTTAGCTACTATCGGTTATTATGACCATGTGAATAAAACACTCAGGTTTACTGGACTGACTGGCAAGTTGAAGGTCTTGCCGTAGTTGACTTCAGACAAGTTGGCTCGTAATCAACCTGCAAAGCAAGAATTACTGGCAAGTGTTTGTTCTTGACGAAGTCCTCAGTATAGATGAAATCAAGTAAGTATCAAGTTGTGGTGTATGTAGTCTCATTTGAGTGTTCACATTTTTGAGATATTGTTCAAAATATTTTATGATGATGCCCAGTGCATACCTGATTTAGGTGATATTTGTGACCTTCCAGTTGTTGCTGTGTGGTGTGCAGGGGGGGGAGGGGAGAGAATGTACAGGATATGACCTTTTAATGGGAAGTGATAGGGGGCTAGTTTCATTAAAAGTCCAGGTGGAGGAGATGGGGCGAGAGTGATATGCATCTGAATAGGTGAAGGATGTGGACTCTTGTCACATGGTAATAGACACATGTATGAGCTGGTGATGTTTGTGTGTTCTATTGGAACTGTAGTTCCTTGGACTTTCTAAGCCTTAGGACAGAGAGCTTGTAGGCTGTGGTTTATGCTTTTATCACTTGCATTCATCAGTGATGTCCACCAGTTGTTGTATTACTAATTTCTTTCATGATTAGTTCTCATGTAGCCACAAGATAGTTGATGATAGACATTAGGAGCACTCTAGTTCTGCAACATTTACAATCTAGTTGCATAGCTTCTTATCACCAGATGAAGAGCAACAGTTTAAGGGTGGCCGCACATAGCAACGCGCACCGCCCGTAGATCCGGACATTAAATTATTCCCCGCCAATACCCCACCATTCGATAATACGCGAGTGGGAACAATCACGCCTTAGAGGCTGAATTAACTTCGCGCCGTAGAGGCAGAATTAACTTCGCGAAGTTGCGTGCAGCCGGTAGTGTTGGTTATTGTTTTGGCAAGCGGTGGGTAATCTAAAGTAATCAGCAGTAATCAGCTGCTATGGGTTCCAAAAGAAACCATAAACACAGAGGTGTAGGAGGTGTAGCTAAGAAGCGCATGAAGCAGCTTCTTGTGGCAAGATACAACAAGAGATACTGCAACCACAAAGGTATTAGTAAAACTCATGCTGACAAATGGTTATTACAGTTCACTACCATGCAATACAGATTCTGTGGTTGTCCCAGCTCCAGGCTTGCCTGCTGATAGTATGTGTAGTACTTCAGGTATCATGGCCATAAGTGCACAGCCTGAAGTTTTGCAACAGGTTTGTCAACTATATTTAAAATATAATATCAGTGATGTAAAAATAAAAAAAATAAAATACTAATAATAATATTAATAATAATAAAATAAACAGGATTCCAGACCTGGCATCCCTGGTGATGTTCAGGACTCTGTCACTGGCAGTCCTGACGATCCACTCATGGTTGGTAACAGAAATAAGATAAAATTTAAGTTCAATGACACAATATATATTTAGGATACAGTCCCTGGCAGTCCTGAACAGCTTCAGGACTTTGTCACTGGTGATGTTGAGGAGTCTCTCACCGTTCGCAGCCTTGACAATCCACACATGGTTTGTCCCGACCAAAAAAAAAAGTAAATATAAAAATAACCTTGTAAACAAATGTTTAGGATTCTGTCCCTGGCTGTCTCGGTAACCTCCTGGATAACATCACTGGTTCTCCTGATGTTCTTGATGCCTTCTCAGGCAGTGCCAGCAATCCTCACATGGTTTGTAAAAAAAAAATGTATAAATAAAGCTAAACATCAAATACGTTAAAAAAAAACGTTTAGGATGTTGTTCCCAGAAATCCTGGTGACTGTCAGGACTTTGCCACTGCTTCTCCTGGCGATGTTGGTAGCTCTTATGCTGAGCTAGACCCATCCTCACCACTGGTCAGTTCTCTAATGATAGTAATTAATAGTAATAATAAATTTAATTGTAAAATGCCAAATATTTTACCTCTTTCATCTAGGATGCTGAAGGCAACTCGTCTATTTTAGAAGAGTTGGTCACTGCTGTCAACCAGGTGGGATTCCCGAGAGAAATGGTGGATGGCCTCTCGGAAATCCTGTCCACTGGCAGCATACACCTTCAGTGTTCAAAAGATATGCAAATTTACAACTCCTTGTGCTCATGGCAGCAGTATTACCCAGTCCTGTCTTTTTTGATGACGGGTAACTTACATGCCGACTATGAGCGAGTAGGAGGCTTGCTAGGGTTCCCCGCATGTTCTAGTACCCAGTGGGGTAGGATTGTGAAGAGGTTGGAGGAGTTTGTCTCTGACTTGGCAGAGTGGTCCTGTAGTCAGGTAAGGAAGGAGATAATTGAGCGAGGTGATGATAATAAATGGATGGCTTCATTTGATGGGTTTTACCTGACTCGGGGCCACTACTCCAATAACTCCTCTGCCACACTCCATGACTACTCCACTGGGAACATTGCGTGGTTCACCCACCGAACCAAGCGTGGTCCAGCACATAACTGGACAGGAACTTCAGCTGGTGCTGAAGCTGACATGCTGGATGAGCTTCTCGGTAAGGCAAAGGTAGCGGGGTTTTCTGTCAAGGAGCTTATCTGCGACAAAGATTCATCTACCAATGCCACCTTCTGCCGGTACTTCCCAGAAGGTATGATTACATACTGTAGTAACCACAGCACCAAGAATTTCCATAAGGCACTGGAAAAAATAAAGAAGAACAAGTGCGAGGTAAACATATACACTAAAGAAAGCATATATTATAATTACTTCATATTCGATGGTATGTAGTGTAAGGCAGATCAGTTTAGATGCAAGAGAATGACTGATGGTATGCTGAACTCTTGCAAGACCGCACTTAGCACCCTCATCGGCTCCGATAAGGTTCAGGAGGCTGACAACCCGTTAGAGGCTTTCGCTGAGGGTCTCAGTAACTTTGTGAGCCACTACTGCCATGATCAGCATGAATCTCCTTATTGTTACCATCCTAATGTAAAAAATGCAATATACACATATAGAGTATTAAAAAAAAAATCATTATTGCTGATATACTAGGTGAATCCAGACGGAAGTCCCTACACCTCCATCAACAATTTTACCTGCAGATCCCAAGTGGCTGGGTTTTCCCAGCTTATGGAGGAGATGTCGGCTTATCCCCAGGATTACGTGTCAGATCATGGCAGGCTGACGACAAATACTGTTGAAGGCTTCCATGGTCTGGCACTAGTCTACCGTGACAAGCGGACTGACTTGTCGCACACTCATTATGTGTGCAAGACAAATATGGCAGTATGTCACAAGGTTAGCTACAAACAAACAAAAAATTAATGTTATTTACATCATTCACTCATACTAATATGAAATAGAATCTCGGACCAATTTGGAAGGCTCTCTGCTTTTTAAAAATGGGAGTTGAAATGCCAGTAAATGCAGTTGCTACCATTTTAAAGGAGCAGAGAGACTGGATAAAGAAGTGCCGCCAGAAATCGAGTAAAGAATACCTGTACAAACAGTAATAACTATTAAGTGGAGGCTGCAGGGTGTGTTGTTTTTTTTGTTTGGGGGTGGGGTGAAACTTAATCATTTATTTAGCAAAGGATACAGGGCTTTTGGGGCGGGAGGGGTTGGGGAGTGGGATTATCCCCCCCCCTTTTACTTCTCCCCTCTATATGGAACACTTTAGTTTAGTCCAAAATTTTGTCTGGTCACCTTGAAATCACTATTTTGGCAACAGAAACTTACAGAAGAAGGCCAAGAAGAGGAGGTATGAGCAGGAGAAAGCCTTCATGGAACGTCTACGTGGAGCTGGGTGCAGTGTTGGGGAGTACGCTGGAGATGGTCAGGGTGAGTCTGCGCCCACAGAGCTCCATTCTATTGGTGAAGGCACTGTAGATGCCGGCCCTGAAGTGGAACATCTGGAGTTGGAAGAGGATGATGACGATGGTGATGGTGTTGATGGAATTGGACGCGATGATCATCATCCTCTTCTAATTTTCTACGACTGTGAAGCAACCGGGCTGAGTATCTACAGTGACCACATCACGGACATAGCAGCGAAAGTGGTGGCTTGTCCCATTCCACTGCAGCAACCCACTTTTGCAAGGCTGGTCAGAACTACTCGACACATCCCCGCACCTGGTAATAATAATAAATTATTATATCAGTACATATTGTATCGTCGACCTACATATATCTATAATAGTGACGAGAATTACTGGGATTTCACAGGCCATGCTCAGAAATGAGCAACCACTCTCGTCAGTCCTGCCACAGTTCCTTCAGTGGGTAACTTCGGTTACTGCTGAGGTCAGCGATGCCACTAGCATCACTCACTTCCCTGGTATTTCACTTATTTTAATCTTTTTTTTAAATTATTATTATTATTATTTTATGAATATAGTGTTAGTCGCCCACAATGGCTTCGCCTACGACTTTCCAATTTTATTTTCACAAGTTGAAAGCCGAGAAATACCCCTGTCCATTTTCCAAACGTACAACGTACACTTTAGCGACCCACTACCTCTTCTACGTGCGGTAATAAAGTGTACCTACTCAATGATATAAATAATTTTTGATGTACATGTAATAATACCTCAATTGTAGATGAAGAAGGGTGGAGATGAACACCTCAAGGGGACTTCTCTGGCAGTGGGGAAGCTGCACAACAAAATAGTGGGAAAAGAGTTTGAAGGCAAATTACACTGTGATCATATCTTGTGCATACTCTTAATTAACAACTAATTGTAGGAGCACATCGAGCTCTTCCAGACGTCCTGGCCTTGGAAGCAGTGCTCACGCACCCATCAATAGTGAACTGCCTTTCCCATTTGGAAATTCGTTGTCCTAGCAGACAACTAAGTCGGTGGGTGCAACAAAAGCATACTCACCATCGCAAGAAGGTCCTTACAAGGGAATTAGGAAACTGCATCACAGCGGCACAGGCTACTAGACTGGACACACTGGGCATTGGTCTACAGGATTTAAAAAATCTAAGGGACAGCACCAACAAGGAAGGCTTTCTCACAGCTTTAAAAGAAAAGGGCTTGAGAAGTAAATCCCTAAGGGAGAAGCTACAACAAGCAGTGCTACGGCTATCCTAGCATAGTAGTTAGGGGAATCTCAGTGACTTTTCTGTAAGTTTTCAATCATGCTTTGACTTGATTTTTTTAACTGCCTCCTTTTGTACAGTGTTCCAGTCAACATTTTAACAATTTTAGTTCCCATGGGTAATGCCTCCACGTGGCGGGAATGGGAAACACTGTGTCATTTCTATCATTCTATAACAGTGGCTAAATTACTCACTCCACAGTGCCTGAATTATCAACTCAAAAAAAGGGAAGTTATTATCTTGTTTTTTTTTAGCTAGTGTTCTTAACATGTTGTGTTACACAAACCTTCTGTGGTGTCTTTAGCTTCAGGTTGTCTCATTGCCGTTTATAGCAACACTCCATATAGTAGTCCCAGTCAGAGCTCAACACGGCAAAGGTGCACCAGGCTGCCTCTTCTCCTGTAGTCTACTCCAAGATCTGCCTATCTGAGCTCGAGCAGACGGATCCAGCATGCTCAATTTCTTAGGAGCTAAGCTGCACAGCTCTAAGAATTCACCGCGGGTTATCTCCAAGAAACTGCTCTCTCTTCTGACTTTCTTGTTATTGTTGCACTAAAGTTTGTTTATTTTGTATACGAGTGGGCTCTTTTTAGAACCGACACACACGAAATGAAAATAATTGCTCGCGTATAGTAGTACGAGAATTGGGGGGCGGGGTTATTTAATAAGATTTGCGAGTGGAATAGAAGTTCCAAATTTTGTAACAGTTTTTCTTAGAATCTAAAAATCAGAACGACAATTTTTTTTTACACACGGGTAGTCCAAAAAAAAATGAACTGCACCACGTAGAGATTTTTTTTATATCTTATAAAAAGAAAAAAATGCGAATAAACCATGAAGCAATATTGAAATGAAAAAAAACTCTTTGTCTTGCAGTAGAGTATCGGCTCGGCTAGTAGTGCACCAAATTTCGGAGCTCCAACTTACCGCACCGCTCCAAAAAAGTGCTACAAAGTTTTATAACCAGGCCTCGATATTTCCTCCAGATTTGCTCCAAAATTGATCCAAAATTAGTGAGCGGCGCCTTCGGCAGGTACTTTGTCCTTGTGTTGTAGTGGAGAAGCCCCTGTAAGTATATAATAGTAGTAATAGTGCATAGCAACGATCAACAAAAAATTGCGTGGGCGGTGTGCGGCCACCCTTAATTAATAATAATAAATAATATGTGACCGTCTATGGGAAAATCGGGCACAACGCGGGAGCATCATTTAAATTTTTTTACAGAAATAGGCTCGCCTACGTCTGAAAATACAATCCTCCAAGTTTGAAAAAGTCCACGCTCTAACCGTACCCGAGATAATACACTATACATCTCCATTGATAGCACTGGTTGGCAGCAATGATTCTGTATTCTACCGCACTCTCCGCATACTATAGGTTTTTACTGCGCGCATTGCGTAGAAACATCAACGAGGAGTTATTCTCTCAACAACACTGCCGGTGGAAAAAAGGTTAGTGAACTTGTCTTTTTAAGAGGATAGTTACGTAGTATTTTGCTATGCTGAAGACTGGGTGGTGATTTTTTAGCTAGCTAGTTTCCTATTCTCGTTGTAGTTGTAGGTAGCCCTTATAATACTTGTTCTTTTTTTTTTTTCCTCTCTTTCTTTTTAGCTTTGATGATGCTAGTGCTGCAATATGCTATGACAACTGGGGATCTGGTGTTCCTGAAATGTGAAGAAAGGTAATTGTTAACTAGTTAGATTGTCTAATTTTTGTTGTTTTAGTTGCTAGTAACCTTTTTTCCTTTCATTTCCTAGATTTCATGGTGCTTGGGCTGCTGCTATCTGTACTGAGGTTCTGGTGTTCTTGATTGAAGAAGAGAATAATGGTAAGTCTCTAGGCATGCACTACTGTTATCATTGTACATACACGTACTAATACTAACACTGCATTCACGAAGTAGTGCTGCACATGAAGTGCTAACACTGTGCACACACATAGTAATATTACTGTGCACACACATAGTGCTAACACCGTGCATGGACATAGTACTAACACTACATAGTACTATTACTGTGCACGCACATAGTGCTAACACTGCATGTGCACGCACATAGTACTATTACTGTGCACGCACATAGTGCTAACACTGCATGTGCACGCACATAGTACTATTACTGTGCACGTACATAGTGCTAACACTGCACGCACGTAGTGCTAGCACTGTGCACACACGTAGTACTAACACTGTGCACGCACATAGTGCTATTACTGTGCACACACATAGTACTAACACTGCACGCACATAGTACTATTACTGTGCACGCACATAGTACTATTACTGTGCACGCACATAGTGCTATTACTGTACGCACATAGTGCTATTACTGTGCACACACATAGTGCTATTACTGTACGCACTTAGTGCTATTACTGTGCACACACATAGTGCTATTACTGTACGCACATAGTGCTATTACTGTACGCACATAGTGCTATTACTGTGCACACACATAGTGCTATTAGTGTACGCACATAGTGCTATTACTGTATGCACATAGTGCTATTACTGTATGCACATAGTACTAACACTGCACGCACGTAGTACTAACACTGTGCACACACATAGTGCTATTACTGTATGCACATAGTGCTATTACTGTACGCACATAGTGCTATTACTGTGCACGCACATAGTGCTATTACTGTACGCACATAGTGCTATTACTGTGCACACACATAGTGCTATTACTGTACGCACATAGTGCTATTACTGTATGCACATAGTGCTATTACTGTATGCACATAGTGCTATTACTGTACGCACATAGTGCTATTACTGTGCACGCACATAGTGCTATTACTGTATGCACATAGTGCTATTACTGTAAGCACATAGTGCTATTACTGTGCACGCACATAGTGCTATTACTGTACGCACATAGTACTAGCACTGTGCACACACATAGTACTAACACTGTGCATGCACATAGTGCTATTACTGTGCACACACATAGTACTAACACTGCACGCACGTAGTACTAACACTGTGCACACACATAGTGCTATTACTGTGCACGCACATAGTGCTAGCACTGTGCACACACATAGTACTAACACTGTGCACGCACATAGTACTATTACTGTGCACGCACATAGTACTATTACTGTGCACGCACATAGTGCTATTACTGTACGCACATAGTGCTATTACTGTGCACACACATAGTGCTATTACTGTACGCACATAGTGCTATTACTGTGCACGCACATAGTGCTATTACTGTACGCACATAGTGCTATTACTGTATGCACATAGTGCTATTACTGTGCATGCACACAGTGCTAACACTGTGCATACATAGTACTAACACTGTGCACGCACATAGTGCTAGCACTGTGCACACACATAGTACTAACACTGCACGCACACATAGTACTAACACTGCACGCACGTAGTACTAACACTGTGCACACACATAGTGCTAGCACTGTGCACACACATAGTACTAACACTGCACGCACGTAGTACTAACACTGTGCACACACATAGTGCTAGCACTGTGCATGCACGTAGTACTATTACTGTGCACGCACATAGTGCTAACACCACGCATGCACATAGTGATTACACCGTACTAGAGTCATTCTTATTAGTGTTATCACGTACTAGATTTATTCGTATTAGTGTCAGCACATTCTAGTGTCTGTCAGTTGTAGTATGTTCGATTAAGTTAGTGTTTGCTAGTGTCAGTTTGATTGTAGTAGCTGTTGTTGTAAGGAAATTACGATACCCGATGAAATAATTTACTAATCAGGTGATCTTTGGAAGTATGGGCGAAGTCCTTGATGCCAAATTATTTCTTCACTAGTGGGCGTGTCACATGATGCCACTTCCCGTCTCAAATTTTTGTCCTTCGAGGCTATCTGAGTGGTTCTGAGGTGGGCTTGTGGGTTTTTATTAGTGTGTACATGTACTAGAGTCATTCTTTTTAGTGCCCGCATGTACTAGAGTCATTCTTTTTAGTGCCGCATGTACTGGAGTCATTCTTTTTAGTGCCCGCATGTACTGGAGTCATTCTTTTTAGTGCCCGCATGTACTAGAGTCATTCTTATTCGTGTTCGCACGTAATAGTTTTATTTATCTTGGTAATGTCTGTTTTTATTATTGTCCACTGGAGTATTTTTTTAGCGGTTTTAGCTGAGTTGGAATAATTATATTGCATATTCAATGTAAATAGATTTTGATAACACTGGACATAAGAACAAAGTAAAGATGTTTATTACTTGTATAGATGATACATAATTTAAAAGAGATGACTAAAAATAAAAAATAATAATTAATAATTGATGTCTGTACTTCTAATTCTTTTAGAAGGGCGTGACGAAACTGAAAAGTCCCCCTGCAGATCTTCCCCAGATGATAGAAGGTGTTGACTCTATGTAGTTGTTCTACGCTGTGTAGGTGTGTGTTTGAGGCTGGGACTGATTACTTCATCCACAGATAGAAACGCTTGAATTTGGCCAAGGACTACCAGGTCCAGCTGCTCCCTCGTCAGCGCACTGGCCTCATCCCGCTTAGACAAATAGTAGTCTCTGTCAAACTGAGCAGAGCACTTGGTGGCACAGCCACAGCCCCGGGCTAAAAACTGGTCTAACTGCTCAGTTGAGGTAAGTCGTTTCGTCCTTGCTGGTGATGGCTTTCTTAACCTCTTCCTTTCCTTTACACAGATGATGCTGCTCCGTCGGCAGGCAACGGACACAGTATCGGAAGGGGAAAGAAAATTGGGGTCGGAATGAGGTGGTGACAAGAAAACAGATGAGTGGTCAGGATGCAATGATGAAGGCTTGATGTCTGGTACAGAGCAGTCCAAAGAATCCAGAGGATCATAGAGGTCATCTTCAAACAATGGAGTAGCAGAGCCTGACTCTGCTGATGAGGCATCCCTAAAAGCTTTATAATAAGTTGTTTTGTTTTTTGTTTTTTTATAGAAAACATTATTTAAATATAAATTTATTACCTTCATAATAGTTGGTAAAATGGCCATCAAATTCTTCATCACCTAAAAAAAAAAAAAGATGATGAACTGATGAGGATAGTTAACTGTAATAAGTGACTTACAGTCAGAAAGTGGGTCCTCACTTCCTGGAGCCATGAATTCGCTTATGAACTCCTCTATTGCTTCAGCGTCAGCTCCACCCATCATGTCCAGACCATCACGGTGGCTGAGGTTTAATGCTCTAGCAAGATTCATGGCTTCACTCATGATAGCCACTGTACTTACTACTAAACTGAGAGCTGTATTTTCCCGCCATTGACGGCGGCATTTACCGTGGATTGGGCCCGCGCTAAAACCCAGACTTAGTAACGGCCCGGATACGAGTTCAGGAGTAAGTGAAGTTCATGAATTCTCGGGCTTATTACTATCATTCTAAAGAGGGCCTGATCTTCAAACTTCGCAGGTAGATGTATTAAGGGTTTATTATTTCATATATGCAATAAAAAATAATTGATAAAAAAATGACTAAAATGACTATTTTGATCGTAGCTAAAAACGGTACTTGCCGCGTTGTACCCGATTTTCCCGTAGAGGGTCACATATTGTGTTTTTGTTATTGTTATTACTGTTATAACAAATTTATTATAGTCAGGGTTTTATCTAGAAATTTGTTTGGAAAGGGGTGGGAGGAGTTTGGTCATATCTGCCACCCTTAGGATGTAAGACATAAAATATTTATAACTAGCAAGTACCCCATCTCATAGTGGCGCTTGACGTATTGCACAGTAAGAATGCAGTAGCATAAGTTAGTTTTATTCATTGTTATCATTCTCTACATCAGTTTCCCTCTCCTGCTCTCTTTTCCCCTGAACTATCTCAGCTTTTCTTATCCCCAACCTTTCCTTTTTTTTTCAGCTTTTTTGTCGAGTCATGGAGTCCCTTCTCCTTTGTCTACCTCTCCTGCTTTTGAATCTCTCTGTCCTTCTATCATGATAGTGGACTTAGGCTTTGTGAAATATTTCCTATTTTTTCGTATTTCCCCCTTCCTTCTTGAAACTTGTGCTGCCTTTACTCAGTGATTTCGCTACCGCCGCCTTCCGCTTTTTAGTGTACTATTAATCACTTTCAACTGAATGGGATGACATAATCAAGATACGAAGATGCTTTACCACACTGTTTAAGCTCACGAATTATTCATGAATACACACCGTTGGTCGTCGTTATTGTTACTGACACATGAGCATATTGTTCTTTAATCCTAGAGAGCAATTAGCATTACATTATTATGAGTTTGAGTGCTTTAATTTTGAGTACTGCCCAACTGCATACTGCACACAGATACTATTGAACTATGATAGGTGCTGGATTTGAATGTTTACTAGGGTATCATATTTAGATAGTTCCTTCAAAACTTTTGCTATAAGAGGTGCTTGGCCTTAATTACAATGTTTGTATAATTATTTAGTACACATTAATTTTGAAGAAATTCTTGAGAATTTTTAATTTATTTGATTGTTCAGGACTTTATACAACAAGAGAAGAAGATCACATGTGCGGTGGACTATGCAGTCGAGTAAAAGTGGCTTGCAAGGTTAGGTGGATTCTAAATTAGGAAATAATTTTGAAGGGGAAATTAAATAGTGTATATTACAATATACTAGCAAGTACCCCGCCACACAGTGGCGCTTGTATTGAAGTTATTTTGCTCAGTTATCATTCTCTACTATCTATTAAGGTTAATTAGTTTTCATCTCCTGCCCTCTTTTTTAAACTATCTCAGCTTTTCTTATCCCACCCTCACATTTCCTTTCTTCAGCTTTTTCTTCTTGAGTAATGGAGTCCCTTTTCCTTTGTCTAATTCTCCGGGGTTCATTTAGAAGGGGAGCAAGGGAGACGCTTTCCCCCCTTGAAGCTATTTCACCCTCCTTGAAATATTCTTAAAATTTCGTAAGCAAAATGCGAAGTTAAAAAGTGAATATTTAAGGTGAAGGGAAATGCTTAAATCATGCCCGTCTCTTTTCTCATCTTAGTTCTGCATGAACGCTGTGACATCCTTTAGATAGCACAAACTCAACCTCGTCCACTCTTAAATGGATTTCTAAATGAACCCCTGAATAATACACTTGTGTGTCAAATAACGATGATGAACGACAACGACCGTGTGTGTGTGTATTCATGAATAATCCATGCGCTTAAACAGTCTGGCCAAGCATCGTCCTTACCTCAATGTGTTAAGAGAGTGATTAATTGTTACTAAAAAGTGGATGGAATAGACTAGGGAAGGCGGTGTAAGCTTCAAAAAGGAAGGCAAAAGTATGAAAGAGAGAAGGCAAAAGTTTCGCGCAGCGTAAGGCCACAATCATGATGGTAGGACAGAGATTCCAAAGCATGTTATTATATAGATGTTAGTAAAATTTTTAAAATTTTAATGTAAATTTTTCTAAATTTTAATGAACAAGAGAGGTATTTGTGAAGTATTATACTATTTTAACCCACATGGCTGAGGGTAGTCTTGTAATGGACTGAAAGAACGTGTGACGAACAGTTGATTGTAACTTTGAGCTGACATTTTGAAGCTGATTGAATCATTGATGTGTGTCTTATACAGAATTATTTTGCTTGGGGTAAGAGACAGGTGCTGTGTGTTTACTTAGCCACACCACACCCTCTTTCTAAACATTCTACTGTGGTGCACATGCTTGTATGAGACTGTATATAAGCTTTGATCAATGTTTCTTGCATGATTTTATGATCGTAAAATTCATAGAATTAAGTATTAGCTGTTCTATATTTTCCCCAATATTCGAGGGGGGATTGGAGATCCTAGGTTTAACCCCCTCAGTATTCTATAGCTTAAGTTGTGCTGAAATAGCAGCTAGCATAAGGCCACTGTATGGGTGCACTATTTATGCTATTATCCAATTATTTGCATAGGCCGCAACAACTAGTGGAGTGAGATGATTTAAAATCGAAACTGCTGGAGATGTTAATGCATGACATCAGAGGCGGAAGAAGCGGTGAAGGAATCTCATCAATGAAATATCCTTATTGGAAGTGGCAGTTATTAAAAGTATGTAAATGATTGGTTTGAGGGAACCACATCCGGGTTAATGTATAAGCTTAGGATTTTACTTTAACTTTTTCCTGCTTGTTATCTGATTAACCTTTACTTTTTTCTGCATGTGCCCTTACCATGATTCTACTGGTTTCTCTTCACCATGTTTCTGCTGGTTTTCCTTTACCATGTTTCTGCTGGTTTTCCTTTACCATGTTTCTGCTGGTTTTCCTTTACCATGTTTCTGCTGGTTTTCCTTTACCATGTTTCTGCTGGTTTTCCTTTACCAAGTTTCTGCTGGTTTTCCTTTACCATGTTTCTGCTGGTTTTCCTTTACCATGTTTCTGCTGGTTTTCCTTTACCAAGTTTCTGCTGGTTTTCCTTTACCATGTTTCTGCTGGTTTTCCTTTACCATGTTTCTTCTGGTTTTCCTTTACCATGTTTCTGCTGGTTTTCCCTTACCATGTTTCTGCTGGTTTTCCTTTACCATGTTTCTGCTGGTTTTCCTTTACCATGTTTCTGCTGGTTTTCCTTTACCATGTTTCTGCTGGTTTTCCTTTACCATGTTTCTGCTGGTTTTCCTTTACCATGTTTCTGCTGGTTTTCCTTTACCATGTTTCTGCTGGTTTTCCTTTACCATGTTTCTTCTGGTTTTCCTTTACCATGTTTCTGCTGGTTTTCCTTTACCATGTTTCTGCTGGTTTTCCTTTACCATGTTTCTGCTGGTTTTCCTTTACCATGTTTCTGCTGTTTTTCCTTTACCATGTTTCTGCTGGTTTTCCTTTACCATGTTTCTGCTGGTTTTCCTTTACCATGTTTCTGCCTGCTGGTTTTCCTTTACCATGCTTCTGCTGGTTTTCCTTTACCATGTTTCTGCTGGTTTTCTTTTACCATGTTCTGCTGGTTTTCCTTTACCATTGTTTCGGCTGTTTTCTTTACATGTTCTTCTGGTTTTCCTTTACCATGTTTCTGCTGGTTTGCCTTTACCATTATTCTGCTGGTTTTTCCTTTACCATGTTTCTGCGGTTTTCCTTACCATGTTTCTGCTGGTTTTCCTTTACCAAGTTTCTGCTGTTTTCCTTACCATGTTTCTGCTGGTTTCCTCTACCATGTTCTGCTGGTTTTCCTTTACCAGTTTCTGCTGGTTTTCCTTTACCATGTTTCTGCTGGTTTTCCTTTACCAAGTTTCTGCTTGGTTTTCCTTTACCATGTTTCTGCTGTTTTCCTTTACCATGTTTCTTCTGGTTTTCTCCTTTACCCTGTTTCTGCTGGTTTTTTTCCCTTACCGGTCAGGTTTTGCTGGTTTTCCTTTACCATGTTTCTGCTGGTTTTCCCTTACCATGTTTCTGCTGGTTTTCCTTTACCATGTTTCTGCTGGTTTTCCTTTACCAAGTTTCTGCTGGTTTTCCTTTACCATGTTTCTGCTGGTTTTCCTTTACCATGTTTCTGCTGGTTTTCCTTTACCATGTTTCTGCTGGTTTTCCTTTACCATGTTTCTGCTGGTTTTCCTTTACCATGTTTCTGCTGGTTTTCCTTTACCATGTTTCTGCTGGTTTTCCTTTACCATGTTTCTGCTGGTTTTCCTTTACCATGTTTCTGCTGGTTTTCCTTTACCAAGTTTCTGCTGGTTTTCCTTTACCATGTTTCTGCTGGTTTTCCTTTACCATGTTTCTGCTGGTTTTCCTTTACCAAGCTTCTGCTGGTTTTCCTTTACCATGTTTCTGCTGGTTTTCCTTTACCATGTTTCTGCTGGTTTTCCTTTACCATGTTTCTGCTGGTTTTCCTTTACCAAGTTTCTGCTGGTTTTCCTTTACCAAGTTTCTGCTGGTTTTCCTTTACCATGTTTCTGCTGGTTTTCCTTTACCATGTTTCTGTTGGTTGCCCTTTACTATGATTAACCCTCAGTGCGCATGTGCGAGAGGGTTATAGTAGTGTGTTTATCTGTTAGTCAGCATTCAATTTTATGAATGGCTGAGAACTAACCTTTAATACAAGTATGACCTGACCCAGTAAGTGAATTAAATCCCTTCAATTGACCACTTCTTCAAATGTCGAGCTAATTTAAGAGTAAATGTGAAGAATCTTCAGCTCCAAACAAGCTCAAGCTAGATGCAACGACCCTTACCTTTCAGTACATTGGTTTACGTCATACAGCAGTCACATGATCACTTATAGTTCACGTATTTTCTCTTAACCGCGTGTGTCCTCGGTAGTTAGAAGTTAAAAGTAATCTGAAGAAATCCTAGTAATGTAATAATGCACTGAGGGTTTGCACCCTTGGTACGCTGGTTTTCCTTTTCTGCTGGTTTCCCTTTTCTGCTGGTTTCCCTTTACCACTTTTCTGCTGGTTTTCCTTTCATGTTTCTGCTATTTTTTCCCTTTACCATGTTTCTGCTATTTTCCCTTTACCATGTTTCTGCTATTTTCCCTTTACCATGTTTCTGCTATTTTCCCTTTACCATGTTTCTGCTGGTTGCCCTTTACTATGTTTCTGTTGGTTACCCTTTACCTACTAGTTTTGTGAATTCCCTGTATTGTGATACTCGTGCATAATTAAGAATAGGAGAATCCTAACTATGTATGTGTGGAATACCATGTGGAAACTTTTCTAAAAAACACCACAGTGTCCCTTTACCTTATTCCTGCTGGTTACCCATTACCTACTATATGGGCTGGGTAAAACAAGAGTATGGACTGGGTAAAGCGAGAATATGGATTAGATAAAGGGAGAGTATGGACTATCTAAAGGGAGAGTATGGACTTGGTAAAGGGACAGAGTGGATTAGACCATGAAGTGGGTAAAGTACAGTGATAATGAATTGGGTAAAGTACAGTGATAATGAATTGGGTAAAGTACAGGGACCATGAATTGAGTAAAGTACAGTGACCATGAATTGGGTAGAGTACAGTGACCATGAATTGGGTAGAGTACAGTGACCATGAATTGGGTAGAGTACAGTGACCATGAATTGGGTAGAGTACAGTGACCATGAATTGGGTAGAGTACAGTGACCATGAATGGGGTAGAGTACAGTGACCATGAATGGGATAAAGTACAGTGACCATGAATTGGGTAAAGTACAGTGACCATGAATTGAGTAAAGTACAGTGACCATGAATTGGGTAGAGTACAGTGACCATGAATTGAGGAAAGTATAGTGACCATGAATTGGGTAGAGTACAGTGACCATGAATTGGGTAGAGTACAGTGACCATAAATTGAGGAAAGTATAGTGACCATGAATTGAGGAAAGTACAGTGACCATGAATTGAGTAAAGTACAGTGACCATGAATTGGGTAAAGTACGGTGACCAGGAATTGGGTAAAGTACGGTGACCAGGAATTGGGTAGAGTACAGTGACCATGAATTGGGTAAAGTACAGCGACCATGAATTGGTAAAGTACAGTGACCATGAATTGGGTAGAGTACAGTGACCATGAAGTAGGTAATGTACAGCGACCATGAATTGAAGAAAGTACAGTGACCATGAATTGGGTAGAGTACAGTGACCGTGAAGTGGGTAAAGTACAGTGACCGTGAAGTGGGTAAAGTACAGTGACCATGAATTGAGTAGAGTACAGTGATAATGAATTGGGTAAAGTACAGTGACCATGAATTGAGTAAAGTACAGTGATAATGAATTGGGTAGAGTACAGTGACCATGAATTGGGTAAAGTACAGTGACCATGAATTGGGTAAAGTACAGTGACCAGGAATTGGGTAAAGTACAGTGACCATGAATTGGATAAAGTACAGTGACCATGAATTGGGTAAAGTACAGTGACCATGAATTGGGTAAAGTACAGTGACCATGAATTGGATAAAGTACAGTGACCATGAATTGGGTAAAGTACAGTGACCATGAATTGGGTAAAGTACAGTGACCATGAATTGGATAAAGTACAGTGACCATGAATTGGGTAAAGTACAGTGACCATGAATTGGGTAGAGTACAGTGACCATGAATTGGGTAAAGTACAGTGACCATGAATTGGGTAGAGTACAGTGACCATGAATTGGGTAAAGTACAGCAACCATGAATTGGGTAAAGTGCAGTGACCATGAATTGGGTAAAGTACAGTGACCATGAATTGAGGAAAGTACAGTGACCATGAATTGGGTAGAGTACAGTGATAATGAATTGGGTAAAGTACAAGGATCATGAATTGGGTAGAGTACAGTGACCATGAATTGGGTAAAGTACAGTGACCATGAATTGGGTAAAGTACAGTGACCATGAATTGAGGATAGTACAGTGACCATGAATTGGGTAGAGTACAGTGACCGTGAATTGGGTAGAGTACAGTGATAGTGAATTGGATAAAGTACAAGGATCATGAATTGGGTAGAGTACAGTGACCATGAATTGGGTAAAGTACAGTGATAATGAATTGGGTAGAGTACAGTTGAATCAAGGGCAAAGTACAGGGACCATGAATTGGGTAGAGTACAGAAACCTTGAATTGGGTAAAGTACTGTTGGCCATGAATTGAGGAAAGTATAGTGACCATGAATTGAGGAAAGTACAGTAACCATGAATTGAGTCAAGTACTGTTGGCCATGAATTGAGGAAAGTATAGTGACCATGAATTGAGGAAAGTACAGTAACCATGAATTGAGTAAAGTACAGTGACCATGAATTGGGTAAAGTACAGTGACCATGAATTGAGGAGAAAGTACAGTGACCATGAATTGGGTAGAGTACAGTGACCGTTAAGTGGGTAAAGTACAGTGACCATGAATTGGGTAGAGTACAGTGATAATGAATTGGATAAAGTACAAGGATCATGAATTGGGTAGAGTACAGTGACCATGAATTGGGTAGAGTACAGTGATAATGAATTGGATAAAGTACAGTGATAATGAATTGGGTAGAGTACACAGTTGAATTGGGTAAAGTACAGGGACCATGAATTGGGTAGAGTACAGTTTAATTGGGTAAAGTACAGAAACCTTGAATTGGGTAGAGTACAGTGACCATGAATTGAGGAAAGTATAGTGACCATGAATTGGGTAGAGTACAGTGACCATGAATTGAGGAAAGTATAGTGACCATGAATTGAGGAAAGTACAGTGACCATGAATTGAGTAAAGTACATTGACCATGAATTGGGTAAAGTACAGTGACCATGAATTGGGTAAAGTACATTGACCATGAATTGGGTAAAGTACAGTGACCATGAATTGGGTAAAGTATTTGTGACCATGAATTGGGTAGAGTACAGTGACCATGAATTGAGGAAAGTACAGGGACCATGAATTGGGTAGAGTACAGTTGAATTGGGTAAAGTACAGGGACCATGAATTGGGTAACGTACAGAAACCTTGAATTGGGTAAAGTACAGAAACCTTGAATTGGGTAAAGTACGAGTGACCATGAATTGGGTAAAGTACAGTGACCATGAATTGGGTAAAGTACAGTGACCATGAATTGAGGAAAGTACAGTGACCATGAAGTGAGTCAATTACAGTGATCAGTAAAGTACAGGTACCATGAATTCGGTAAAGTACAGTGATAATGAATTGCAGAGACCTCAACCTCAATATTTGCAAAAGAGTGACAGTTTAGTGTAAAATGAGTGAGACGAGTGTCAAATGAGTGAGATGTGGAAAACAGTCATGCTTGGTTGGTGATACACGCCCATGCACTTTGGTTGCTATGGTAGAATTATATTGATTTGTTGAGCATGGGGCTAATTTTATTTCATGTAAGCAACCAATGATGGAATACCTGGCAGGTCTAGAGTGAACACTGCTAGTATTGACAGTCACAGAAGGTTCTACAGCTTGTTAAAGATCTGACTTGAGAACCTGAATCACAAGAACCGTTCGAGTTCAACAGCTAGCTAATTCTTTGTAGGAGAATAGAAAAATGATTATTAAGAATCCTATAGAGCAAAAGCTACTACTATTCTCTTACCTTTTATTCTATTCCCTTATATTTTGGTCTCAAATAGTTAAAACTCTTCACCAGCACTAGTCATTTTCGATTCGTGTTGCGCAATAGTTCAACCACGCCCACATTATTGAAATCTACTTAATTTGCGAGAGACTATAACTTTAACTTCAATGCGTGTGAGCGTGATTAAATGATGGAATGCGTGTGACTCACGCATTCGAGAGTTGAGAGGTCTGGAATTGGGTAATGTACAGGGACCATGAAGTGTGTAGAGTACAGGGACCATGAATTGGGTAAAGTATAGTGAACATGAATTGAGTAAAATACAGTGACCATGAATTGGGTAAAGTACAGTGATAATGAATTGGGTAAAGTACAGTGATAATGAATTGGGTAAAGTACAGTGACCATGAATTGTGTGAAGTACAAGTGGCCATGAATTGGGTAAAGTATGGTTTGCCATCAATTTGCTTAAGCATGGACTGAGTTAAGTTAGATTTGAGAAGGCATCAATTCATGGTTGAATTGGGTGAAGTACAGTTGAATTGCCATGGCTGGTTTATGCTGCACGAAAAATCTTTCAGGGTCCACCAATAATCGTACTGTTTATATTGTGTATATTACACCACCAAAGAGAGTTGACCCCTGAGGGACTTCGGCAAAAGTCCAAATGTCAGTTAAGTTTAAATTAAATTGGCCATTTTAATGCACTCCCATATAATGTCTGTATTAAAAAAGAAAGCTATAAACTCACCAATGTATTTGCTAAGTAACAGTTTTAAGATAACTTTATTAGCTATAATAAAATGGTTTGACCAAGTATAGTATTTTCACTTATTTGAACTATATTTTAGCTATCACTGAATCATTAACTATGTTGTTGTTTTTTTCCAGGACAAAATAATGAAAGTGAAGATGGAAGTGGTAAGACACAGTTTTAATGTAGCCTATTATATATTTTGTCTATTTATCAATGATGTTGTTCGTGTATGTAGATGGAGTGACTGAATTCTCTTTTGAAAAGAACGATTAAAAAGTTTAATTATAGATCATTCATTAACAATATTACTATGTATTTAAATTATATTAATGACCATATTGATTTTTTCATATGGTTGTCATAATTATAGACCATTCATTAACAATTAATAATATTACTATGTATTTAAATTATATGACCATATTGATTTTTCCTGATATTCTTATATGGTTGTCAAAGTGGTTAACATAGATGTTTCTAAGAAATTAAATCAATTGCCAAGAAGTTTGCAGCCTTGTCAAATTGGTTGCCAAAAAGTTGCAGCCTTGTCAAAGAAGTTGCCAAAAAGTTACAGACTTGTCAAAAAGAAGTTGCCAAAAAGTTGCAGCCTTGTCAAAGTAGTTTGCCAAAAAGTTGCAGCCTTGTCAAAGTAGTTGCCAAAAAGTTGCAGACTTGTCATGCAGGTTACCAAAACATTACAGACTTGTCCGCGTGGTTAACAGCGAGTTTTCAGAGAAGTTTGCGAGGTTTGTTAACTAGCTTGTTAACTAGTGTCCGTTCCAGGCGTCAACGACGGAGTTCCAAAATTTGTTAACCGCTCGGTAACTACGCGGGAACTAGTAGTTAACGAGCTAGTTTGCAATTTGTAAATACATGGAGGACATTTTCTGATTTTGCATATTCTCAGTAATCTTCGTCTGGTGTTGGCCACATGATTTGCTGCCTGATGGAATTTCATTTTAGCATTGTTGACTTTCCTTTTTGCTTGATTTAACTTGCCAATGGCTCGATTGAAAGGTACTTTTGCTCTTTCTAATACATTCTTCGCTCTGTTTATAGCAGCAGTAGCTTTCCGAACTGAATTATTTAATTTTTGAGTCAGTGTAGTTTCAATACTTGCAAAAAGATCTTGTTTAAAGTCACCTTTAACTCTAAATTTTGCTGTGGCAATGCTTTTATAGGGTGCATATGCCAGGAAGCTGGCTTGATATAAACCCAAAAGCTTTCCACGTACAAACAGCCTAAATTCTGCATTAGATACTGTCAAAGTTTTTTGATATGAGATTCCCAAGATATGAATGTATCCATGGACTTTGATATCAATATATGGTTTAGGAATGACCTGTACTACTGCCTTTAATTTTGGACCCTTTTTATGAGTTCTTGGAGAAGAATACATTGTAAATAGCCCACCTGCCATCTTTAGTGGTGGAAGAATGACGGTATATCCTATTTTATTTGGGATATTGATATTAATATCTGCCATACCTAGCACTCCAAGAATGCGTAATGCACCTTTAAATCTGAACCCAGCTTGAATATTCAAGTTTATTTCTGGCAGCTCCTTTCCCAAAAATGAGAATGAAGACAAGAATTGTCTGGGAAAACCACTCTCTGCTAATGCTTTTGGAATTTGTAAGTTCACTTTGAAGGCTTTCAGAAGTGAGCTCATTGTTGCTCTAGAGAGAGGCATAATAATAATTCTCTAGTGGGTTTTCTTTATTGATGCCAATATAGCCTTTAGCTTTGAATTGATGCCCTGTGGATCTGAATCCCAACCTTATCTCTCCACCTAATTCAAAACCAGACACTCCTGTGGATGGGACAAAGGAAACAGAACCCAGTAAATTGCATATAGAAAGCCATTTGGCTCCAAATATGTGCTTTAAGCATCCACCCAATGACATTCCAAGCGTTAGACCCTTGGTGTCTAAAGAAATGCTAGCAGAGAGTGTTATAGACACAGGTTTTCTCAGCTTGATAGCTCCAACCAAGCCCACACTGGGTGAAGTTCCACCCACTATTTGTATGCTAGCTCTATTCAATGTAAGGGCTTTCCCCAGTTTAATGTTTGCTATGGATGCTGACAGTAGAAAGTATGTTGCGGATGATATTGTAGCTTGAATTGACAAGGAGGCATCTTTGCCTACCAGTTTGCTAGCTATTCTGCAGAATTTGTCACAGTTTTTAGGAAACCTGATAACAGCTGATAGGCTCACACCTTTGCGGATAGGAACTCCTTTAAGTCCTCCTTTATTAAAGTGTAAATATGGTGCATCAATTGGAGAAACTGTAATCAAAAAGGCCACTTCCTGGTTGAGAAGTCCAAATTGTCTGAAATTAAACTTGGTTATTTTTTGTAGAGTATCAGCTATGCTGATTTTGAGCAGTTCGAAGCCCATAATAAGTTTTATTTTTTTGCTGATTCTAGTAATAATTGCATCATAGTGGAGAATTGGAAATCCATTAACTACAGGAGTGCCACTTAGCCTAAGATACATGGGTTTGTAATTAATTTTATATATTATTGTGGGTTTACGGATGCCAAAATGTAGAAAGGGAATATCTTTCAAGAAAAGAATCACAATATCAGGCAAAAATGCTGCCCCAAATTTTAAAATCACTTTTTGAATATCTAAGTAGTCTCCTTTAGCTGACAAAGTGTATGTCTTCCATTTATCTTGAACTAAAACGGTTTTAAATGTAGCACCTGCTAATATTATATTTCCTGTAACTTTTAGTGATAGCTTGGGGTGTTGATTAGAGATGTATATATTAACTATGACATTGGAGAATACTAAGAATTTATTAAAGAAACTTACTGGCTTAGGAAACATGATAGTCAGGGTTAATCTATTTTTGCTAATTGTTATTTCGTTTATATATAAATTGAGAACATTTTCTAATTGTTTTGGGAGTCTCAGTTTTCCTCGATATATTCTGGACACAATGTGCTTCAATATATTTAAAACTCTCAGTTCTTTAGAATCAGACTGCAACTTGAAAATTCCTCGGGAATATTCAATTGTCACTGGTTTTGAAAGGAACGGTAGTCTGAAATATAATTTTAGTCCAGGCGTGATGGTAATTCCATTTCGTTTTAAAAGATGTGTATTGGAAAAGATATTTTTAGGCAAACTTGTAATCAGACCTAAAGACAGTATTAAGGCAATGTTTTTCACAGCCAGTCTACCAAAAAAGGGAACTCGACTTATGTCTACGCGAATTAAACTCTTTAGGACCGTACTTAGTTTCAGTTTAGTTATTTCTACAGCGACAGCTTTTGCAGGAGCGCTTTGTCCTTGTTCTTGCTGATAGAAAGCATAAAATTTATTTCTTTTTGTTTTGTCACTAGACAGTATAAGAGTTGCAGAACCATCAGATTTAAGATTACCTGACAACGTGAAAGAAGGAATAATTTGCGGTACTCCTGGAAATGTAAATCCTGTTAACAACTTAACAATCTGATCTATTTTGATTCTGTTTGTTTCCAACTTGATATTGGCAACTCCTGAGCTTAAATGGTACTCAAGGTGTGAGTTTATTGCTAGAGGGCCAAGATGCCAGACTCCACTTGCCGTAAAGACTAATGAATTCCGTAAGTCTGTAAGTTTAGCCTCCATTATTAGCTTCATATTTTTCAACTTCATAATTCCAGGAATAATTTGCATGGTTGATCCTAAAGTTGTTTCAATGATGAGTTCATTGGTTTTACAATTAAAGCTAATAAATTTAAGCTTAGGAGAATTCAGTTTAATTGGAAGTACTTTAAATAGAGGAGCATTTTCTTGCTCAGGTACTATCACTTTGATATATTCATCTGAAAGAGGGAGAAAAGATCAACTAGAATCAATTTTAAAGATAATTTACGTCATTACTCATCATCAATTTTTAAAGGGGTTAGCTTCTACACTAATATTTATCTTTCATAATTCTTACAGTGACCACTATGTACACCTGATGTTATTGATTGTCAGTGTTTCTATTTTTTTATCTGATCAATTAACACCTTTTACCTAGAACTGAGCCATATTAGATAATAAAGACAGTAAAAGAAATGATGGAAACAGTTCGTGTGCTCATCTTGTGTCTTTGAAACCTTTTATTTGGCGTACATGTATGTGTTCTATTTAAGAAATGTATGATATAGTTAGGAATCAATAACATTTAATCGAACGTTTAATCTGAAGTTGAGTCTTGGCTTCGTTACACTATTCTGACGTATCACTGTAGTGATGATACAAAGTCATCTTTGTGCAGTACATAGCGGATATGTGAGCTATCTTAATGGCAGTAGAATGACTAAACATTTATCAATGTGAGGACTATTGATTTCAGGTTGGTTGGTAAATAGTCTTCATTCAAACTGAGTTGACTAGTAGGTAAAGGGAGTGTGACTTTTCTTTAGTCCTAATGTATTATTCTGAAAGCATTAGTTTGGCAGATTCAACACTTCAGCTTATACATTTCATGGACTTTAAGCCACTTTACGAATACCAGTAAAATCTTCCTTAGGAGATGAGTGAATTTAGAGACCTTTAGGCTCTCAGAACAAGCCTCTGTAATATTACATAGGGGTAAGTATAATGCAAGCTAGCATGGGTGTCTGGGCATCTTATAATTAATGACTGCTTACCTTCTTTCACAATCTCTCCTTTTCCGAATCCTGATTCAATAGTCTCAGTGACATATTCACAGAGTAATTTCCTGCCAGCTTTATTAACATAAGTGTCAAAGGCATTCTGTTCCATAAGAAAAAAAAAAGTAGACACCTAGAAATTTACAAAGCAGGTGGCATCTCAAACTTACCACTAAGATATGGTTTACAGTGTTCATTTTGTGCTGCAGAGCAGAAACTGAACTGTATCCAGCAATAAAAAAGACAAAAATAGCAATTATGAACTTCAATCTCGCCATGGTTGAAGCCTATACGTTTCGTCCAAATGATTTGTTAAATCTAACTTCAAATGCTTTTCTTTTGGTTTAGCTATTGTTCTTTCATTTAGATAAGTCAGCAACAGTTCGCAAAATCCTCTGTTCTGGCGTTGGGAAAAGTGTATTGGTTTGTTTTGTGCTATGACAGGTTACATAAAGAATAAATACATGACTTACCATTTAGTGTGGCAAGCAAAAATTTAGGTCTGGTTCAATTGCTATTAATAATTCCATAGAATAAAATAGTGCAGTAGTGGCACTATTGGGTGAACATGGGTGTGACCCAATAGGCAATGGAGTACACCCAAGAAGGATGCAAGAGGGTCAGCTTAAGCTTGCTCCAATCCACAACCTTCTTGCGCATGTAAAGATCTGTTCTGTGCAACAGCTCTTGTGACTTCATTGTTTTTCCCCCCTGATGATCATGTGCAGGTTGTGAGGTTACCCAAGCTGCTGTAAAGCTGTAGCTATAGTAGGTACACCATATAAACACATGCAACACACATCATGCACATATGCACCACAATGCACTTTTGTATGTGCTGCATAACAGCTATTGAGTTGATAACAAGTGATAGCTGACTGGATTACAATACTATACAAACTGATTTACTCCATCAGTCCTACACACCTGCCATATCAAACATAATCAAGCTTGTATTTATAATTCAATTTTTCATCACTTTGTTAAACTATGAAATAACGACAAAATAATCTATTGTTAAAATTATTCCAAATATTGACAAATTTACAGTACTTCTCATACTGCTTTCTGATTCAATAGGTGACTTCGAAATGTGCAAAAAAATATACGAACTTAATCAGAATTAAGATGACGATCTGGAACAAGTGGTGGAAGGTATCTGTACATGTGGTGGTAAGTGTCTCACTTAAACACCTTCACCCTCTAATAAACACCCCAATCACCAGTCTGTTTGCTGTATGATTTTTTAAATATATTTAATGAGTAAAAGCTCCCAATCTTTCTAATATGCAGACCTCCATATTTTTTTATTTCTCTATGTTTAGCTAGTGATGTGTGTGTTCAATGCTGCAACTGTCATTACAAATATTATTGAAAATAACAATGGAATACTGAAATTTGAGACATTTGGACAGTAATTTGAAATAGATTGATCCTATGATGTGAACACACAAATTTTCTTCCCTGACGGCATTAATGGACCATACCCATAAATTTGTAATGTAGAAAACTGACATGAACTAAATTGTGGTAAAAAATTTCTGGTATTTTTAGAGACCAGCATCCATTACAGTTATGACTACACCCTTTGAAATAATTGTTGAGTGTATTTTAGTAGGGTACTAATAGGAAATAGGAAATATCTAATAGGAATAGCCATTCAATGGCTGCTGAGATGTGCCAGTCCCTGTAAAGAAGAAAGAAGGATAAAGATGGAAGAAGAGAAGCTCTGAATGAAACAATTAACAAATGGCATAATCATTTTTTTTGTTGGTTCTGTATTCGGCCGCTTTGTATGTAACTATTGTATAAACATTTTAAATAAAGCTTGAGGGACTTTGCACAGAGTAGCTACCTGAGAACCCTGGTGGTAGTGAAACAACTACCAAGAGGACAGGAATAGACTAAGCACTAGTGACCTTTATTTTACATGCCCACATAAAATAGCAACATATTACCATGAGCACTGGAAGCATTCATCTATAGCTTCTGTGTTAGAGATGTTTAAAGTATTGCCTGTGCTAAAATGAATACTCAGTATATTGCAGTTATGTACAATAATAATGATAGAAAATTAACTGTGTATGCTTGTTTGTTTGTGTGTACATGTATGCGTGCTTTTAATATAATAAATATCCTCTTTGTATTGATATTTTACCTCCTCATGTTGGTTAAGTAATAATTACTAATAAGCAATTTAACAAAAGTTTGAAGTTATTTTTTGTCTTTGTTATGAACTTGACAGTCAAGATGAGCCAGAGTAGGCCATGGACTGGACAGTCAATATGAGTCAGAGTAGATCATGAACTGGACAGTCAAGATGAGCCAGAATAGATCATGGACTGGGTCAGCATGAAAGAAGATTGTAGATATTGACTTTCCTCACAGCTTTACTTGGCTACCCTCACTCTTTGCGTTCTGGGAAAGTGTTAATGAAGAATTTGGCCTGATGGCAATCAGTAACACGTTTTTGACAATGTCATGAATAAAGTGGCGTTGAAATTACTACTGTGCTAAGCATTTCATATTGAAAAACGCGTATTTCCCCCCCCCCCTTACTTCCTGCATGTGTATGTGTGTGTTCACTATATTTCATGTGTGCACATAATATTCGTTTGTGGTCTTAAGAATGTACACATGTAGGGGGTGGGGGTGGGGCCCCAGTACTATATCTCAACACTCCAGTGTCAAGACAGTGATCTCTATTTATATATTATTAGGATATTACTAGGATCATCCACTTAATACTCGATTTATCATGACAGGTTTTTTTTTGTAATATACAAAATTTGTTGTACTATGTATGTATTTGTTCACAAACTATAAATGATCTAAATTGTACTTTAATTATAAACTGAGTTTCTACGATTTTTTTTTTTAGTCTGTACTTCAAAGTGTTTGCTATCCTATGAGTCCAGAAATACCTTTTCCCATCCTCTTACCAAATTCTTTTGCAATGCATAAGATGCATCTGATGTTAAAGTGAATCTTGGCATCAACTCTCCATGTCCTGAAGAAGGTCACATCAATACCTGCAGTGAAGTATCCATTTCTGACAAGCCCCAAACTCAAGTCGAAATATATCCTGTGGATGTTAATGAGTCCAGTTAATGCAAACTTTATAATCCATGTAGCAGCTTTAACTGCGAATCTGTATGCCCAATTAACAGCAGTAAGAATGGCTTTGGCTACATCTAAAGTGGCACGGGCTGCTTTCACTAGTCCTTTAGCCACCCAAAGAGCAGCATTCGCTACGTGAAGGAATACAACCGAGCCTCGAACAACTTTCTCTGCAATTGTTAGTGCCACTTGTATTACCTTTCTATATACCCAACATGCTGCGTTTCTGATAAGGCATCCTGGATTAGGTATTCCCCACCCTGGAAAGAACAGAATATAATATTACAGCATTGATGTATGTTGAAGTATTATTGATGCTATATTATAATATTTTACAAGTCTTTTATATTTGAATATTTATTGATTCCTAATGAACATTACATAGTATATAATTGAATAGCAACCCAAAACATTTCGATCCTGTGGGATCTTCCGTCAGTTGGACAATGTATAACTGAAAAACTGAAAACATAAATGATGCATTTAACTCGATTATTACTATGTAAATCTTCATTAAGAATCAATAAATATTCCAAATATTATTGATGTTGTCATAAATAGTATTACATTTACATTGTTTAGTTAATTCTATGCATTAATAATGTTAGAACTTACACTTTTTACATCTGTGAATTCGGCATCGATTCACAAGTCGCCGCCTAGTTGCAGCAACTTTGTCAGCAGCCCGTCGAATTTTTGCTTTAGCTTGGTTAACTTTATGCTGAGCTCTACTTAGCTTATTGATAGCACGATTAAAAGGTATTTTGGCACGATCTAATTTTGCTTTTGCTTTATTTATTGCAGCTGTGGCTTTCTTGGCTGAGTTGTTCAGAGCATTGACTATTGTTTTTTGAATTCTTTCGAAAAGGTCAGTCTTAAATTCACCTTTTATTCTAAACCCTGCTGTCTTTATACTGCCATATTGGGCATGTATGAGTAAACTCGCTTGAAAGATACCCCAAACATTTCCTTTAATGAAAAATTTGTATTCACTGTTGCTGATTTTCAAACTTGTTTCCAGTGATATTCCGAGGACACTGACGTATCCTTTAGCTTCTATACTGATTTTAGGTTGAGGTAACATCTGTACAATCGCATTCAAATACGGTCCCTTCCTGGTATCTCTAGATGAAGCATACATCTTTAGAAGTCCCCCAGCTATTTTTATTGGAGGTAGGCCAGCCAGAAACTTTATTCCATTCGGCAAGTTGATATTAACATCTACATATGCTTCTAGTCCAAGAATGTTCAGTGCACCCTTAAACCTAAAGCCAGCTTGGATACTGAGTCCAACCTCAGGCAGTTCCTTACCAAGTAAAGAGAAGGATGAAAGGAAGCCTTTAGGGAATCCACTTACTGCTAAAGGCTTTGGAATCCTGGCATTAATTTTAAATGCTTTTAGCACATAGCCCACAGTGGCTTTGGTAAAGGATACATAGTAGTAGTTTTCATTTGGATTGATAATATTGATGCCAAAATATCCTTTCGCAGTTATTTGACGGCCAGTAGAGGCATAGCCCACTCTTATTTCTCCACCAAGTTCAAACCCTGACACTCCAGTAGGAGGTGCAAATGAAATAGACCCAATAATATTACAAATAGAGAGCCATTTTTGTTTGAAGACATTCACCCAGCAATTTCGCATAGACATTCCAAGAGTAAACCCCTTTGTACTGATAAACACACTAGCAGAAAGAATAATATCATATTTTTTCAAGTGGATGGATCCAATAAAGCCTACACTAGGGTTACTTCCACCTATTATTTTCAGTGAAGCTTTGGATAATGTAAGATGTTTCCCTAGGCGCAAGTTATGTATGGATGCCGTAATTGGAAAATAAGTTGCTGTTGGTATTGTAGCTTGTATAGAGAAACTTGCATCTTTTCCAACAAGTTTACTGGCTAATCTGCAAGATTTGATTTGATCACAATTACTTGGGAATCCCATTATAGCAGTCACACTCACTCCTTTGCTTATTGGAACACCTTTTAGTCCACCTTTTTTGAAATGGAGGTTTCGAAAATCTTTCGGAGCTATAGTAATTGTAATGGATAGGTCTTGATTAAGTATGGCAAATTTTCTAAAATTGAATCCCGTTAATTTCTTCAAAGTGTCAGCAATGTTTATTTTCACCATTTCAAACCCCATAATGATAGCAGTTTTCTTTCCTATTTTTGTAAAAAGGGCATCAAAATTAAGAGTTTTAAATCCGAAAATAACTGGAGTGCCGCCTAGATGCAAGTGCATCGGTTTAGAATTAAACTTGTAATATATGACTGGCTTTTGTATACCAAAGTGTAGAAATGGTATATTTTTCAAAAATGAGCTTAACACAACGGGAAGAACAGCTGCACTTAGCTGCACGAAAACTTTGTGAATATTTAGGTACTTCCCACGGGCTGACAAAGAGTATTTCTTCTGGCGGTCTTGAGCTAGAACAGTTTGAAAAGATGCACCTGCCAGTCGTACGTTTCCAGTTACTTTTACTGATAATTTTGGGGTTCGATTTGAAATAAATAAAGTCACAATGATATTGGAAAAAGCTAGAATGCCACCAAAGAAGCTTATAGGCTTTGGAAAGACAATAGTAACGCTAAATTTGTCCTTAACAATTTTGATTTCCTTAACATAAAGGCTAAAAATAGCTTTCAATTGTTTGGGGAGCCTCAATTTTCCCAGAGAAAATTTGGACCCTATTAATCGCAATAGAGCTTTAAGACCAAGTTCGTTAGAGTTTGTTCTTAAGGTAAAAACATTACTTGAATATGTGGCAGTTACTGGTTTAGACATAAAAGGTAGCAAAATGTATGCCTTTAACCCACTGGCAATGGTGACTCCATTTTTCTTTAACATATTCGATTTAGTGAATGTATTTCTGGGCAAATTAGTTATCACCTTTGAGGACACAGTCAGTCCAATGTTTCTTACAGCCAGCCTTCCAAAAAAAGGAACTCTACTTATATCAATTCGAAAGGCACTTTTGAGAATGGTGCTGAGTTTGAGATGTGAGATGTCAACAGCAATGGCCTTAGCTGGAGCTCCTTGTCCTCTGTTTTGGTGGTAGAAGGCATAAAACTTGTTGCTTTTTGATTGGTCACTAGACAGTATAAGAGTTGCAGAACCGTCCGATTCTAAATACCCTGAGAATGTGAAAGAGGGAAGATGTTGTGGAGCTCCAGGAAGAGTGAGTCCAGTCAATTTTTTCACAATTTTATCAATACTTACTGACTTCGAAACAACCTTAATTATAGTAGATCCGGAACTACGATAATGCGAGACTTTCACGTCAAAGGACATGGGACCCAGTACCCAAGTTCCCTTCATTTGTATCTCTAATGTGTTTGGAATCCTTGTGAGTACTGCAGTTATAGAAAACCGCACATTCTTAAGCTTCATTATGCCAGGAATTATAGGAATATTGAGTCCAGGTTGTGTTTCAATCACTAATTCATTTTTCTTGCAATCAAAGCTGATAAAATGTAGTTGTGGAGATGTTAATTTGAGAGGAAGGAAGCTCAATAATGGAGCAAAAGTACCTTGATGTACTTTAAGTTCAATATATTTTCCTAAAGTAACAAAAAAGAACATTGTGGAATAATTATAAATGTTAAAAAAGTAATATAATGTTGCAGATGTACAGCCTACCCATTTTGTGCTGTTATTTTATTTATTTCCTTCCATCAGTTTATTTTAGAGGATATTCTGTCAACATCACAATTTAGTTATACTCAAATGTGTTGTATTTTTTTGTGAGTGTAATGTTACATTATACTGGTGTTTTGTGAGTGTAATGTTACATTATACTGGTGTTTTGTATATTTCCTCTACATTGTATCAATTGTCAAAGCTTAAGGGGAGCACAGAGATATACTGAAATACTGAAGTATACTGTCCATGAAGTAATTGTGCTAAGCATAGCCATTAGCAGTAAACTCCATTTATGAATTACCAAGCATCAAGTTTAATATCATATTAAGCATAGAAGTTCTACAGTATACATACAAGTTTACCTGGTTCCTCACGAATACTTCCCTTGCTGCTTAGACTTCTTATTTTTGTAGTTATGACGGAGCATATGGGATTGCCCCCTAGTTTCCTGGTGAAAAAGTCCACAGCATTCTGGAAAGTGACAATATATTATTTTATTTTATTATGATTACCTTAATTCTCATCAAGGTAATGTTCAGCTTGGTGGAGGATATTAGTATATATTTTGTGTATATTAGTTACCAATATCCAAGATTTCTGCATTCATTTTTTTAACCATGTTAGTACTCTCAAATGAAAATTGATCAACAAGAATGCTTAAATGAGTGATTTGTTTTGTTTATTTTTCACATTCTACTTTACGGAACTGGGCTAAAGGGTCTTGTGTCTGCTTTACATCAAATTGTACCAATTGAGTGCGAGTAACTTCATTTGTAAACTTCTCACATTGCAACAATGTTTTTAGTAAGTTGCAGTTTTATTGACAATTACATTAATATTGTCAACCAAAGGTACATGTGAATTAAAATTCTCCTGAAATCAAGAGAATGGAACAACTCAATGTATAAGAAATATAGACCCTTACACACTGTATAGTGATTGGGTAAAGGCTCTGGTTACCAAAGTGATGAATGCTACCACTAGCACAGGGCCAAAAGCCCAAGTTTACAAGGGTAGTTTGCAAATTGTGAACTTGAAGTTTGCAACGAGTTAACAAGTGTTCGAGGTTTACAAGTAGTTGCCAAAAAGTGTGCAAGTAGTTCACAATGGACGACCCTGCAAATTGCTTGTAAACTCTTCAAGTGGAAGTTTACATAGTAGTTGACAAAGTGTTCTTTAACTCAGCTGTGAACTCAGTTGTGTAGCTATGTCTTGTAACAAATTGGAAAACTCTTTGTTAACTATGATGATTAATAAAGGAAAACTAAATATTATATATAATATATATTTCATAAAACAATACAAATAACATGAATAAGTACAGAAGCAAATAAGTAAATGTATATATATATATTATATAAATATATAAATAAATTAATAAAATTTTAAATATCTAGTAATGTAAAAAACACAAATGAATAGATGAATAAGTAAATAATAAAGAAAAATAAAGAAATATAAATAAGTAATTTAAAAACATACTAACCAAATAAATATATAAGTGAATAGCTAAATAAATAAGAATAATAAGTAGATAAATAAGTGAGTAAGTAAATAAATTGATAGACAAGCAAGCTCACAAACAACTAAATAAATAATAAGAAATAAATAAAGCATTTAATAAATTGAAATTATGCACTAACAAAACTTTGGCAAAAATAAAGGAATGAATATGATATCCTGATTTTATGATGGTCTATAAAATTATTTATATATATTCATTTATATTATGCTTTATTTATTTTTATGTTGCTTATTTATGTTTCTATTTATTATGTATTTTTATTTATACATTTACTTTTTATTTATTAATTAATTCTTTATTTATTTTATTTCTTTACTTATGTATTTATTTCGTTAGACATCTAACATTTTGCGGGCAAGACAAAAGATCATGTAATTACAAAAATGAATAAATAATAACATCAATAACAACAATAATAATAATAATAAAAGAATGAAATTAAATAATAAAAATAACAAATAAAAAAATAAAAAATATTTATTTACTTGTATATTTATTTGATTGTATTTATTTATTTATTTTATTTATTTTTTTAATTTTATTAATCTATATAATATATGATGTATTAATTAACATAATAAGTCATAATAAATAGATAATGGTAAATTTATTTATTAAATATGATGAATAAGTTAGTTAAAAATTGCTGCCGTATTTCCCCGTTGTACCACTACTGACAGCCGCTGAAGGAGGAACTGTGTAGAGCGGGGGTCCCCCGTGGCCAGGTGGATGTGTCTGCCTAACTTCTCTAGAAAAGATAGGGTAGAGGGCCCTATGGCGCCTGAGGTCTCTATGGCGACTGGCTGTATAATAAACTGAGGTGCCAGATGTGCATACTTGGCAGACTTCCTTTCTTCGGCCAGGGATGCAACACCTCCAGCTCGGCCCGACTTTCATAATTATTTATTATTTATTTACTTATTTATTTAATATTATAATTTTCATTTTATTATTTGTTGTGGAAATGTTTGTTAGATTATTGTGTATGTTGATTAAAAGTAAAAGTGACCCATACCAAATATCATGAAATAGGTACAGTGTCACCAACGGAATAGGTGCAACTGACAAAATTAGTGTTGTATTGAAAGTGACCCATACCAAATATCATGAAATAGGTACGGTGTCACCAAAGGAATAGGTGCAACTGACAAAATTAGCGATCCGTAACAAAAACGCGTTACTAACTATAGTTTCTCTCCCGGAGCGACAGAAGATTGAATTGGCGGCAGAGAATATGAGGATGGGAATCTGCGAGAGCTTAACCACTGAAATAGTTGGTAAGTTACAGTTAGCGTGTATTTTGTTCTCGTAATGATAACTTTTGGAAGTGACTAAACTCTAGAGTGCTCCTAGACCCCTTTCTCTATAAGCAGCACGGGTGATTTAATTTTAATGAAGATAGTATTACTACATAATAATCAAAAGTTAATTGGTTGTGGTAAGAATCGAGTACGTCTTGTGTAGTAAACCCTTTACCGACTACAATAAGTCTTAAATGCACTAAGCCATACGAGGAAGCCAATGTGGCATGAAATAAGACTTAATTAAGTTGTAGCAATAGCTCTGTGCTATAATTGAGTTGTAGCAATAGCTCTGTGCTATAATTGAGTTGTAGCAATAGCTCTGTGCTATAATTGAGTTGTAGCAATAGCTCTGTGCTATTAAAAGTAAGCCAGGTTTTTATTTTTATTATGATTTTTTCATATGAAGGTGAACTGTGGTGTGCACCTTTTGGAAGTACCCCACCTACCACCATCACCACCCATGGTGCATGTTTGTGTTGAAAGCCAATATAATGTTGAAGTGCTAAATACGATCACATAACCAATACAATGTGTATGTTTAATAAGTAACTAACATTTACTTTTTCAGTTCAAGATTTGATACGTATTCTAATTATCTGTAGTTGTATTATCATCCTATGTTGCATATTGATTAGTTGGTTTATATATCAATTAGCTGGTCAATTAATTCAGAACATGCACAGGTGCCCTAATATCTTAGTCTGCACCTAATTATAAACGTTTGGTACACTTTATGTTACTCCTGGTCCATGATCAGTGTTTACTTGTTTGTTAAAATCTACGTTGCTATAGGATATTGAACTGTACCGCCAGTTGTCTATTTCTCTGTCCAGTATTGCTATCAGTTGTCCTATAGGACTAAGGTCGGACCAATAGAAGAGTCCTACGGGATGTATGCCAAAATTAAATTAACCATTTCATTGTCCATAGCGCTATATGACACTTTTGGTTGGCCATTCTTTGTTACTCTCAGCATGCATGCATGAGAGGGTTATAGTAGTCGTCTTGTTAATAAATTGATTATCTAAGGAACATTCCCATTTTTTGTTTATACATTTCTCTGACATAGTACTTCCTGTATTAAAATAATCGAAATGAGAGTACTGGTATTTTTAAAACTTTGTTTTAATATGGCTGCTGAAATGCTCACCAATCAATTATCTGTCAACCCCATTGTGGGCTTTGAATCTCAGAATGAGTGCTGTCCAGCGTGTGATAGACAATAGATACACATGCATCCATAGGAGGGACAGGTGGACATCTTGTGGAATTCCCCATGAGATCGTGGGATGGGATGGACAGAGGGACATACTCGAAAGGTGGACATCCCATGGATTGTCCCACGATTCCATGGGGACTGAGGGATGGGATGGACATTTTACAGCATTTCTGGACACCTATGCAACAACTAGAAGGTGAATAAGCTGTGCACTCTGTTTGAACCTTGTACCAGTTCTGAGACTATCAGAAATTGAGCATATGGTTATTGTATTTAACTGTAAGTCTGAGATTTTAGTTTTACTCTGTACATGCGCATAATATAGTTTGTCGCTACTTGCTTTAAAAATTCACCTCTTGCTGAATAGAATTCATACATTTTCATACCAAACTGGTCGCCATAAATCTGACCGTGAAAGGGCCTCATTTGTGAAACTACACGTGACTAAAACACCACAACATGTTAGCTCGGCTATGTAACCGCCAGGAGGCGTTTCTTAGCCTAAAGTATTAAATTTCATTAAAATTTTGCCCCTCCCCCCCAACACCTCCTAATGTGGTCCTTGCATATGGTGGTCTTAGTTAATCAGATGTCAGGAGGTTTGTTGTTGTTTACTTTGTTTATGTTTTGGTTGTAATTTAACAGTCATATAAATTATGTTAAATGTAGAGGTCGCATTTATATTTCAATGCTATTCTCTGTACGCCAAATCTGTGGCCTCATTTACCACATTCTAAACTCTTTCCAGAGGTCTGGGTATGAATCCCGGCATGCCCTTTGACCTCTAGCTCCTTCTATTCAAATTTTTAAAAGTAGCCACGCAAAGAGAACCCTCCATCATAGCTCACTATCCTTTCAATTCAATCCATACCATGATTAAAATGAGCGCCCCAACTCGAACTGCTGTATGTAATCATTTTTGTGAGTGATATAATAGAATAATCAAGTCTAGCTCCTGTCAATGCCCGTGTGTATGTGTATTGAAGTATTTATTAATTAAAGATGAGCCGTCAGGATAGTATCTACAGTACTCTTGACTGCACGCTGTACATCCTGTGCAGTTAAGTTTGAGTGTGTCAATGGCAAACAGTACTCTTTTTCTTTCTCTATTTACATGTATAGCCTGCCATTTGTTTGTTTGTTTGTTTGTTTCCATCTGTTAAAGTCCTCATGACATTTCTTTCTATTGCTATTGTTCCCAGTTTTTGTATGCGAAGTAACTGTAGTGCAAACTATAATAGTCTCTGGGAAGTTGGTGACAAAATCTGGCAGGCGCCATTTTCCACTAATCGCGAAATACATCCCTGGCTACACCCTTCCTCCCATCCGCCCCCTTCCTCTCCTCTGTTTTTTTTTTGAATGAGTAAACAAACTCTAGAATTGTAGTTCTAGTCACCTTTTTCCCCTTCATTGTTGTGAAGCAGTCTGCCATATTATTATTATTATTATTATTATTATTATTATTATCATTATTATTACCTTCAACCTTATCATCCTTTTTATTAGGCAATTGCGGTGTCATAAAGCCATCTGAAGCAGCTGTGGCATCATCTAATTTGATGAATGAACTCATTCCCAAATACTTAGACCCGGTAAGTTCTATAATAGCATAGACCAATGTTGGCATGTGAGTGGGGTATGTGGGCGTAGCATGTCGGTTACTCCCCCCCATAATTTTGGGGCACTATCTCATGAAATGATTTCTCACATGAACAATTTTTAACCACAAAAAAAAAACATGCCTGGAGCCCCCCCCCACCCCCCCCCCCCCCCCCCCCCCCCCCATACTGAAACTATACCACTGTTATGGTATTATAATAAGGTAGATCTGTATAGTTGATCCATTTTAATATAATGTTGTGTAAGGTTGGGCGATATTGGGGTATATTGTATCACGATATTTTGGCAGGACAATATTGTGATATGACTATATATTGAATATTTTTATATTATTAATTATTTAGGAAAAAAATTAACAGCAAGAATTTTTAATGATGATAGCATCTAATGGCAAGCCAAACTGAATGATGAGGAAAAAAATTATAAAAAAAGATCATTAAAAATTTGAATGATGAGGGGGAAAAGAAAAAAAATTACGGAAACTTTGAAGGATGGGAAAAGAAATTATTGAAACTTTGAATTATGAGGAAAAAATGGAGAATTATGGGTCCAATTACAAGTTTTCGAAAGAAAGGTTAGCATCTCAACCTTGTCTGGCTTCAAATTCGTTCATACCTCTGTACTCTATCCACTGACTCTGCAAGTGAGAGTTGATCAGCAGGCCTCTTCCTTGAAGTTGATGCTCCTAGTGTTGCTAGCGATTCTTTCATCATAGCCTCCTTTAAATGCAAGTGAAGATTGCTATGGGTAGTGCGCAAATGTGCAAGCAAGTTACTAGCGTTCCCATTCTTGGTTGCCACTCTTCGATAACAAGTGCGACAAATTGCAGTCTCCTTCTGAAACTCTCCATCCTTTTTCTCCAAGCCAAAATAGTTCCACACTTGACTCTTGCTTCCAGGCTTCTTGTGTAGCTCCCGTACTCTCGTCGCAGGGTCTGCCGTACTTACTTCTTGCAAGAGAATAAAAATACAGCTGCTCGACTACTGCTTGCGCGTCGCTTCCCGCGCATTATGCGCGCGCAGGTAAGTTTCGGCGGTTTTTCTAGATTTTCAATATTTCAATATTGCTAGCCAACACGATACCGCCAGACGGTTATTGACAGATACCGCGATCATGACTATATACCGGTATATCGCCCAACCTTAATGTTGTGTTGTTTTATTGTTGTTCATTTTCTTCTTCAAGTAGTGAGCTAAGTCACGTGTTAAATCAAAATTTACGCAATCATTAACCCTCAGCGCGCATGTGCGAGAGGGTTATAGTAGTCATCTTGTCTGTCTGTCTGTTTGTCACGCTCAGATTTTGGAGATAGTTGATGTAGGTATGAACTTACTCAGGACAAGATTTAGGACCTTTTGATGGTGCTTTTTTTTTTTTTTCGGGCTAGTTGTTGAGAAAACGTGAAGCTTTCAGCACTGCGCAGGTACCAGCTTTTGTGGGTAATGCCCCCTAGCGTCACGCCATAATCACGTGAGCAAATAATTTCTTGCAGCCAACGTTACTTTATGCTCAGGGAAGTTAACAGAGTTGAAAGAAGTGAAGTTTCACATTGAAAATGTATACTGATGAATGTTTCTGGCTAGTTTAGCTTCTTCTCTTATGAAGACAGTGTTAGCCATGTACCATTTTCATTGCTCGAGCTATATTGATGCCTCATTAAAATAACTAACAGATTGCTTGTTCTTTTGGAAGGAGATCATAGTGTAATAGCTAGGTAGTGTTTAATAGCGCTGAGGGTTCGCACCTTTGGTGCTTCAATCACTTATTAGCCATAGGAATGATACAATAATTTTAAATATTCGTACTGTCACATGATGTCACATTACTTTTGTAGGATTGCTATGTAGTATTGCCTGGTGAGGTGGATGTTGGGTAGGCATTATTGAAGGAGAGATTATACTACATCTTCTACACTGGGTCCGCTCAAGTGGGTAAGATTGTCATGAAGCATGCCGCTGAGAACCTCACACCTGTCACCTTGGAACTGGGAGGGAACAGGTATGTATTGGAAAGTATAAAATACAACCAGGGTAAAAGAGGATGTTGATTAGGTTCACGTAATAGATTGTGATTTAATTTTGCTCAAGTATCTGAAGAATGCAAAGAGCAAATGTCCACACAGTTTATTTCTATAGATGTCACATGATCGTGAATGTCATTATAGAATTTTATTGTGTTCATCCAGTAAATAACTCAGTGCGTATATTTAATGGTTGTTCAAGCTCCTAGATTCCATATGTAGCTGGAAGATCTTTCAACTGATGCTGTTCCAAGGAAGGACGAGGAGTGTATTCAAAAGTTTAAATGTTTCTGAAAAAATCCCCATATACCTCTGAAGTTTAACAGTGGACAAAGCAGCTCATATTAGCACTAACCCCCTCCAAACTTGAGGACCCGCCCCTCCCCTCTCTGTGGCTTGTTTAGCCACACGCTATCCTAAATAGGAATAAAAAAGTTTCCCCCCCCCAGAAAAAAAGCCTGTATGAAGCCCTGATGAAGAACCTCAATTAAATGCTCGAAGTATCCAACATGCTCTTGACAGCAAATCAATATTAGTTGGGGAATAATATTGTACTGAACTGTTGTGATCGCCCTTGACATGTAACTCAATTAGTCAGCAGGTAAATAGAAATTACGAGGGTTGATTTAACCAGATGATTGAATATTTTGATCCTTTAGGTTTCCTTTGCAGTGAGAAAAAACTAGCAAGTTCTACCATTTCTGTAATTAAGCTTTAATATGATTATGATTTAACCTTGTGATCCAATGCATTGAGTCTGAGTAGCAGATTTCACCCTTTGGTGATGTCAGAGAGAGCTATAGTTTAGCTTTGTTGGTCAATTAGAACTATTCCCGCTCATATCGCGTTCACACATACACACTCACAAACGCACACACAAAATAATACATAAAGTATATTCATTATTATAACTAGCACTGACAATTATGCTCGTGGTTGGTCATTAGACAAGTTTTGCCTGCCTAGTGAGAGCAAAAATTATGCTTTGATGTTGTTATTTTTTTGCTGCTGTTGTTGATTGGGACTTGCTCTACACCAACTTTTTATTTAGATTTTTTCTATTAAGTTCAGCATGCTGCTATAAATTCACTCGGCTAGTATCAATCCTTCTATAGTTCCCGTGTCAGTGCAATAAAACAAACAAGCAAACAACAACAACAACCCTGTTCACACCATTTATAAGCACCATCCATTATACAATCAATAACGATATTATGTAATTAGGTGCAGTAACTCGTGAATATTTATAAGCCTCAATTATCCATAACTTCCGTTTATCTGAAAGTAATTTTTTCGGATAATGGATAAGTGGAAATGTCAGATGGACACTGTATGAAACACACGTACCAGAAAACGTAGACGTAATAGTCATTCACCCATGTGTAGACATAAAGAACAAGAACAATATTTCCTATTTACAGTAAGTGTGGATTTCAGTGTCTCACATTCTCACAGACTATATCCTTAATAATCTGCTTTGTGCTTGGGGATGGAATTAGTGGGATTGATTTATCATGTTGTTGTAGTCACATCATTGGTACACTCAGAGTGTGTGTGTGAGGGAGGGGAGAGAGAGAGGGGGAGCGTGTCCCACATCTCCTTCAATACTATCACAAATCATGCATTCATCTTGTATTATTTTATCACTATCACAAGAATTTAACCTCGTGACTTACTCACTTGATTATTAAACAACTTCCGTCCTCCCCCTTTCCCTCCCCAATAGCTCGCCCAAACAGCTAGTACAATCTTTTAAAGAGTATGAATGAACAACATTCAGTATGGAGTTACTACTATATCTCACTGAACTTTCATTATTAGCCCTCACCACGTGTGTGCAAAAGGATTATAGTAATTGTTCTGTCTGTTTGTCTGTCATGCTCAATTACTGACACTTAACTGTTAATTTAGGTATGAGCAAACTCAGAACAACCATTTAAGACCTTTTACGGTGCCACTTTTTGAAATTTTGGGCTGAGAAAAATGAAGCTGTCAACTCTGCATCAGTACTAGTTTTTCCCCTATCATCACGTCAAATTTCTTGCTGTCCATCGTGGTTTGGCTTAGTACTTTAAAGTTAACGAGTGCTGGAATTGGAGTTCACATTGAAAATGGATACTGGTAAATGTCTCTGGCCTGTTAGCTTCTTCGCTTATGAAGACAGCTTTTACATATACCATTTCAGTTGTTCAAGCTATAGTGATACCTAATTAGAATAGCCAATAAATCATTCTTTTGGTCCTAAGATGATTTTGTAAATAGCTTGCTAGTGTATAGTGGCGCTGAGGGTTCGCACTTATGGTGCTTCATTATGCCAGTGAACTAAAAACACTATTGCACAATCTAATTGTAAGCCATATATCATCTCACATACATATATACTTTTTCTCTAAAGCACTCCATCTTCATCATTCACATTTTAACTTTGCTTTTTGCTTACAAAAATTTAAAATATTTCAAGGGGAGGGCGAACACCCCCTGGCCCCCCCTAAATGAACCCCTCAATACCCACATGCTAAATATAATGACCCAATTTGTTCTGAAAGTGGGTATAGTAACTACTGAGTATAAGAATTTCTGAACCACATGAACGTTCAATATTCTCCCATACTAAACGTTCAATATTCTCCCATACTAAACGTTGCATAATGAATGCTCCAATGTGCCCATGTGTAGTTCTTGAAGCACAACCAATTGAAACCAGTATTACTTCGATGCACATGTCTTCCTCCCACTTTTACGTCAACTTCCCCCCCTCCCACTCCAGAAAGAGAAAATTGAGTCAATTTGATATTATTATTTTTTTGATCCATTTGTAATTTACAGCATGTTTCAACACTGCATCATGGAGAAGGGCGACTGTAATTGGAGAGGGTGGGGGGAGGGGGGAAGAACTCGGTTTGAGAGGGAAAATTTCAGTTTCCCCCCTCCATCCTTCTGTATCACACTCTGCTATATGAGAGTATTTATACTGATCAGTGCTTAATCGATCACATGCATGATTTTACAACTCACTTTAGTCTAATTACTATAATTATTAGGTTTCTATATACTCTATATGAAACCCAGACAACTATAAACACATGATTATCAGTCTTTTTGTTTATTTGTTTGTTTTTGTTTTGTTATTTTAGATTTAGTTGACGTCAAGCGAAGTTTCTCTAGGAGAAGATGGCATGATAAGGTCATTCATTATGAAATGTACAGAAAATTTCCTGCTCAGCTGTGCAAATTGACGCCTATAAATGTCTTCTTTCTGGTCCGACAACACTGCACTTCTAACTTTGACAACAGAATGTCTGATCATAATGCTGGAAAAAATATTTTTAGTTGTTTTGTGTGAATATTAATTTATACATTCATCATGTTCATAATTTGTATCCTGAAAGAGAATATTGCACCTTCGTTTCATTGTACTCACCTACTCCTTTTAATTTCTGAATTATATCATGGCGTATTCATCATTTCATATAGTTTATGTATTCATTTTTGTTTTCTTAAAATTTGAGACTTTATTATTAAAAGCTAACTATTGAAATGAATATTTCTGCTAAAAGTTGAATATGAAACTAGCATCAAAAGTATTGACTTGTGTCATAAGCTTCATGTACAATATTTTTGTGGTCTGTCGACGTCTGATGGCAAAGGTCAGAAGTTATAACCATGGTTTCATGGAACAGTGATAGACATCAGAATGGAATAAAATTTCCCCTGATACTTTCATGTCTGGTAATAAAAAAAAAGCATGCTCTGAAAGCCAGTCAAGTAGCAGTCCAAGCGATGAAGAAGTGTGCAAAGTAATAGATCCGATTAGTAAGCCTCCATTGTTATTTTAACTAACTATAGTTATAGAAATGTCGGGCACAGTTAGTCCCTCTACCCTTCATTACAGAATTTGAAAGAAAAGTATTTTTAGCCACCAGACAAAAGCAACTTAAATTGTTGTGTGTGTGTTGCTGTTACAGTTACAGCAAGGAAATGTAGAAGCAGTCTTAGAGTGTGCATTTTCAAATTTGCTTCACTTGGGAAGCACAAGCTATATTGAGTAATATCCCAAAAAATATATTCTCTGTTGACGAGTGACTGGAAACTTCAATTCACTTTAGTGCAATGTTAGTGTCTGTTATACAGTTTTCACATACAATGTTACAATTGGTAGGGATAAAGTCTGGATGTCGTATCACTAACTTATAGATACCATTATTATAAATCACTGCATTGTTTGTATTATCTATTATCTAGTCCAGTTACAAGATTATGAATTTTTGAAGTCTCAGAGTATGTAGCTATAAAGTTCTAGATCGACTGGTATAGCTAAACCATTCTGATGAAAATAGTTTTGTTCATCATGCCATTTGAAGTATACAGATTGTGTATATTATCAGCAGAAACAGCAATATATTTTATTGCATATTATAGTTTAATAGAAGCAATGCATTTTGCAAAAATAATGAAGTAGCTATTCCTACTGAGGGTCAGATAACTATTTGGTGTGATGTATGCCGCATTACTCGTCAGAAGATACCTGCAGGCCCGACACTCCTCAATTTAGTGACGGATTGATCCTTCTAAACACCTCCGTAGCTTTCCTTATACGCTTTAACTTGCCAATTCGCACAATGATGGATTTGTTATTGTTTATACTTCTCTTATAACTATAGCAACGGAAAGGTACCGCCCAACAAGATTAGGTAAAACAACGGTCGTCATTTGTTCAGATCCAGTGCCCACGCAGCGCATGAAAGAAATATGGTGGGAGAAGACTAAGAGGCTTGACGAGCTACAGTGGTCTGTTATATTGAATAGGTAGGTTAGATACTGCATGACTTAATGTGGCAGTGGTGTAGGGTGGGTTAACGTGAAATACTATTTTGAATGAGTTGCGTAAGTGTTAGTCATGTAGGTTTAAACTAACATTTTAGTTAAGTTAAATTCAAGTGTTGTACATTAAGGCAGTCAATAGTCCACAGTAACATTACAAATATTCTGTGGAAAACACAATTGAAGCCTGTTGTTGAAAACTTGTGCTAGCCATTAGTATTTGTAGTAGTCACACGACAGATCAGCGGTGTTGGAAGATGTTTAGTAAAGGGGGCTCCAAGGGCATTGGGATTGGGGGTTTAAAATTGTGAATGTGTCCTACGACGCTGCTGATATCAATCACGGTGACGTTACTCCTATAGCCTCCTCTACACACTGTCCAGATTGTGTCACAAATAATATTTTAGCTACTATCGGTTATTATGACCATGTGAATAAAACACTCAGGATTACTGGACTGACTGGCAAGTTGAAGGTCTTGCCGTAGTTGACTTCAGACAAGTTGGCTCGTAATCAACCTGCAAAGCAAGAATTACTGGCAAGTGTTTGTTCTTGACGAAGTCCTCAGTATAGATGAAATCAAGTAAGTATCAAGTTGTGGTGTATGTAGTCTCATTTGAGTGTTCACATTTTTGAGATATTGTTCAAAATATTTTATGATGATGCCCAGTGCATACCTGATTTAGGTGATATTTGTGACCTTCCAGTTGTTGCTGTGTGGTGTGCAGGGGGGGGAGGGGAGAGAATGTACAGGATATGACCTTTTAATGGGAAGTGATAGGGGGCTAGTTTCATTAAAAGTCCAGGTGGAGGAGATGGGGCGAGAGTGATATGCATCTGAATAGGTGAAGGATGTGGACTCTTGTCACATGGTAATAGACACATGTATGAGCTGGTGATGTTTGTGTGTTCTATTGGAACTGTAGTTCCTTGGACTTTCTAAGCCTTAGGACAGAGAGCTTGTAGGCTGTGGTTTATGCTTTTATCACTTGCATTCATCAGTGATGTCCACCAGTTGTTGTATTACTAATTTCTTTCATGATTAGTTCTCATGTAGCCACAAGATAGTTGATGATAGACATTAGGAGCACTCTAGTTCTGCAACATTTACAATCTAGTTGCATAGCTTCTTATCACCAGATGAAGAGCAACAGTTTAAGGGTGGCCGCACATAGCAACGCGCACCGCCCGTAGATCCGGACATTAAATTATTCCCCGCCAATACCCCACCATTCGATAATACGCGAGTGGGAACAATCACGCCTTAGAGGCTGAATTAACTTCGCGCCGTAGAGGCAGAATTAACTTCGCGAAGTTGCGTGCAGCCGGTAGTGTTGGTTATTGTTTTGGCAAGCGGTGGGTAATCTAAAGTAATCAGCAGTAATCAGCTGCTATGGGTTCCAAAAGAAACCATAAACACAGAGGTGTAGGAGGTGTAGCTAAGAAGCGCATGAAGCAGCTTCTTGTGGCAAGATACAACAAGAGATACTGCAACCACAAAGGTATTAGTAAAACTCATGCTGACAAATGGTTATTACAGTTCACTACCATGCAATACAGATTCTGTGGTTGTCCCAGCTCCAGGCTTGCCTGCTGATAGTATGTGTAGTACTTCAGGTATCATGGCCATAAGTGCACAGCCTGAAGTTTTGCAACAGGTTTGTCAACTATATTTAAAATATAATATCAGTGATGTAAAAATAAAAATAAAAAAATACTAATAATAATATTAATAATAATAAAATAAACAGGATTCCAGACCTGGCATCCCTGGTGATGTTCAGGACTCTGTCACTGGCAGTCCTGACGATCCACTCATGGTTGGTAACAGAAATAAGATAAAATTTAAGTTCAATGACACAATATATATTTAGGATACAGTCCCTGGCAGTCCTGAACAGCTTCAGGACTTTGTCACTGGTGATGTTGAGGAGTCTCTCACCGTTCGCAGCCTTGACAATCCACACATGGTTTGTCCCGACCAAAAAAAAAAGTAAATATAAAAATAACCTTGTAAACAAATGTTTAGGATTCTGTCCCTGGCTGTCTCGGTAACCTCCTGGATAACATCACTGGTTCTCCTGATGTTCTTGATGCCTTCTCAGGCAGTGCCAGCAATCCTCACATGGTTTGTAAAAAAAAAATGTATAAATAAAGCTAAACATCAAATACGTTAAAAAAAAACGTTTAGGATGTTGTTCCCAGAAATCCTGGTGACTGTCAGGACTTTGCCACTGCTTCTCCTGGCGATGTTGGTAGCTCTTATGCTGAGCTAGACCCATCCTCACCACTGGTCAGTTCTCTAATGATAGTAATTAATAGTAATAATAAATTTAATTGTAAAATGCCAAATATTTTACCTCTTTCATCTAGGATGCTGAAGGCAACTCGTCTATTTTAGAAGAGTTGGTCACTGCTGTCAACCAGGTGGGATTCCCGAGTGAAATGGTGGACGGCCTCTCGGAAATTCTGTCCACTGGCAGCATACACCTTCAGTGTTCTAAAGATATGCAAATTTACGACTCCTTGTGCTCATGGCAGCAGTATTACCCAGTCCTGTCTTTTTTGATGACGGGTAACTTACATGCCGACTATGAGCGAGTAGGAGGCTTGCTAGGGTTCCCCGCATGTTCTAGTACCCAGTGGGGTAGGATTGTGAAGAGGTTGGAGGATTTTGTCTCTGACTTGGCAGAGTGGTCCTGTAGTCAGGTAAGGAAGGAGATAATTGAGCGAGGTGATGATAATAAATGGATGGCTTCATTTGATGGGTTTTACCTGACTCGGGGCCACTACTCCAATAACTCCTCTGCCACACTCCATGACTACTCCACTGGGAACATTGCGTGGTTCACCCACCGAACCAAGCATGGTCCAGCACATAACTGGACAGGAACTTCAGCTGGTGCTGAAGCTGACATGCTGGATGAGCTTCTCGGTAAGGCAAAGGTAGCGGGGTTTTCTGTCAAGGAGCTTATCTGCGACAAAGATTCATCTACCAATGCCACCTTCTGCCGGTACTTCCCAGAAGGTATGATTACATACTGTAGTAACCACAGCACCAAGAATTTCCATAAGGCACTGGAAAAAATAAAGAAGAACAAGTGCGAGGTAAACATATACACTAAAGAAAGCATATATTATAATTACTTCATATTCGATGGTATGTAGTGTAAGGCAGATCAGTTTAGATGCAAGAGAATGACTGATGGTATGCTGAACTCTTGCAAGACCGCACTTAGCACCCTCATCGGCTCCGATAAGGTTCAGGAGGCTGACAACCCGTTAGAGGCTTTCGCTGAGGGTCTCAGTAACTTTGTGAGCCACTACTGCCATGATCAGCATGAATCTCCTTATTGTTACCATCCTAATGTAAAAAATGCAATATACACATATAGAGTATTAAAAAAAAAATCATTATTGCTGATATACTAGGTGAATCCAGACGGAAGTCCCTACACCTCCATCAACAATTTTACCTGCAGATCCCAAGTGGCTGGGTTTTCCCAGCTTATGGAGGAGATGTCGGCTTATCCCCAGGATTACGTGTCAGATCATGGCAGGCTGACGACAAATACTGTTGAAGGCTTCCATGGTCTGGCACTAGTCTACCGTGACAAGCGGACTGACTTGTCGCACACTCATTATGTGTGCAAGACAAATATGGCAGTATGTCACAAGGTTAGCTACAAACAAACAAAAAATTAATGTTATTTACATCATTCACTCATACTAATATGAAATAGAATCTCGGACCAATTTGGAAGGCTCTCTGCTTTTTAAAAATGGGAGTTGAAATGCCAGTAAATGCAGTTGCTACCATTTTAAAGGAGCAGAGAGACTGGATAAAGAAGTGCCGCCAGAAATCGAGTAAAGAATACCTGTACAAACAGTAATAACTATTAAGTGGAGGCTGCAGGGTGTGTTGTTTTTTTTGTTTGGGGGTGGGGTGAAACTTAATCATTTATTTAGCAAAGGATACAGGGCTTTTGGGGCGGGAGGGGTTGGGGAGTGGGATTATCCCCCCCCCTTTTACTTCTCCCCTCTATATGGAACACTTTAGTTTAGTCCAAAATTTTGTCTGGTCACCTTGAAATCACTATTTTGGCAACAGAAACTTACAGAAGAAGGCCAAGAAGAGGAGGTATGAGCAGGAGAAAGCCTTCATGGAACGTCTACGTGGAGCTGGGTGCAGTGTTGGGGAGTACGCTGGAGATGGTCAGGGTGAGTCTGCGCCCACAGAGCTCCATTCTATTGGTGAAGGCACTGTAGATGCCGGCCCTGAAGTGGAACATCTGGAGTTGGAAGAGGATGATGACGATGGTGATGGTGTTGATGGAATTGGACGCGATGATCATCATCCTCTTCTAATTTTCTACGACTGTGAAGCAACCGGGCTGAGTATCTACAGTGACCACATCACGGACATAGCAGCGAAAGTGGTGGCTTGTCCCATTCCACTGCAGCAACCCACTTTTGCAAGGCTGGTCAGAACTACTCGACACATCCCCGCACCTGGTAATAATAATAAATTATTATATCAGTACATATTGTATCGTCGACCTACATATATCTATAATAGTGACGAGAATTACTGGGATTTCACAGGCCATGCTCAGAAATGAGCAACCACTCTCGTCAGTCCTGCCACAGTTCCTTCAGTGGGTAACTTCGGTTACTGCTGAGGTCAGCGATGCCACTAGCATCACTCACTTCCCTGGTATTTCACTTATTTTAATCTTTTTTTAAAATTATTATTATTATTATTTTATGAATATAGTGTTAGTCGCCCACAATGGCTTCGCCTACGACTTTCCAATTTTATTTTCACAAGTTGAAAGCCGAGAAATACCCCTGTCCATTTTCCAAACGTACAACGTACACTTTAGCGACCCACTACCTCTTCTACGTGCGGTAATAAAGTGTACCTACTCAATGATATAAATAATTTTTGATGTACATGTAATAATACCTCAATTGTAGATGAAGAAGGGTGGAGATGAACACCTCAAGGGGACTTCTCTGGCAGTGGGGAAGCTGCACAACAAAATAGTGGGAAAAGAGTTTGAAGGCAAATTACACTGTGATCATATCTTGTGCATACTCTTAATTAACAACTAATTGTAGGAGCACATCGAGCTCTTCCAGACGTCCTGGCCTTGGAAGCAGTGCTCACGCACCCATCAATAGTGAACTGCCTTTCCCATTTGGAAATTCGTTGTCCTAGCAGACAACTAAGTCGGTGGGTGCAACAAAAGCATACTCACCATCGCAAGAAGGTCCTTACAAGGGAATTAGGAAACTGCATCACAGCGGCACAGGCTACTAGACTGGACACACTGGGCATTGGTCTACAGGATTTAAAAAATCTAAGGGACAGCACCAACAAGGAAGGCTTTCTCACAGCTTTAAAAGAAAAGGGCTTGAGAAGTAAATCCCTAAGGGAGAAGCTACAACAAGCAGTGCTACGGCTATCCTAGCATAGTAGTTAGGGGAATCTCAGTGACTTTTCTGTAAGTTTTCAATCATGCTTTGACTTGATTTTTTTAACTGCCTCCTTTTGTACAGTGTTCCAGTCAACATTTTAACAATTTTAGTTCCCATGGGTAATGCCTCCACGTGGCGGGAATGGGAAACACTGTGTCATTTCTATCATTCTATAACAGTGGCTAAATTACTCACTCCACAGTGCCTGAATTATCAACTCAAAAAAAGGGAAGTTATTATCTTGTTTTTTTTTAGCTAGTGTTCTTAACATGTTGTGTTACACAAACCTTCTGTGGTGTCTTTAGCTTCAGGTTGTCTCATTGCCGTTTATAGCAACACTCCATATAGTAGTCCCAGTCAGAGCTCAACACGGCAAAGGTGCACCAGGCTGCCTCTTCTCCTGTAGTCTACTCCAAGATCTGCCTATCTGAGCTCGAGCAGACGGATCCAGCATGCTCAATTTCTTAGGAGCTAAGCTGCACAGCTCTAAGAATTCACCGCGGGTTATCTCCAAGAAACTGCTCTCTCTTCTGACTTTCTTGTTATTGTTGCACTAAAGTTTGTTTATTTTGTATACGAGTGGGCTCTTTTTAGAACCGACACACACGAAATGAAAATAATTGCTCGCGTATAGTAGTACGAGAATTGGGGGGCGGGGTTATTTAATAAGATTTGCGAGTGGAATAGAAGTTCCAAATTTTGTAACAGTTTTTCTTAGAATCTAAAAATCAGAACGACAATTTTTTTTTACACACGGGTAGTCCAAAAAAAAATGAACTGCACCACGTAGAGATTTTTTTTATATCTTATAAAAAGAAAAAAATGCGAATAAACCATGAAGCAATATTGAAATGAAAAAAAACTCTTTGTCTTGCAGTAGAGTATCGGCTCGGCTAGTAGTGCACCAAATTTCGGAGCTCCAACTTACCGCACCGCTCCAAAAAAGTGCTACAAAGTTTTATAACCAGGCCTCGATATTTCCTCCAGATTTGCTCCAAAATTGATCCAAAATTAGTGAGCGGCGCCTTCGGCAGGTACTTTGTCCTTGTGTTGTAGTGGAGAAGCCCCTGTAAGTATATAATAGTAGTAATAGTGCATAGCAACGATCAACAAAAAATTGCGTGGGCGGTGTGCGGCCACCCTTAATTAATAATAATAAATAATATGTGACCGTCTATGGGAAAATCGGGCACAACGCGGGAGCATCATTTAAATTTTTTTACAGAAATAGGCTCGCCTACGTCTGAAAATACAATCCTCCAAGTTTGAAAAAGTCCACGCTCTAACCGTACCCGAGATAATACACTATACATCTCCATTGATAGCACTGGTTGGCAGCAATGATTCTGTATTCTACCGCACTCTCCGCATACTATAGGTTTTTACTGCGCGCATTGCGTAGAAACATCAACGAGGAGTTATTCTCTCAACAACACTGCCGGTGGAAAAAAGGTTAGTGAACTTGTCTTTTTAAGAGGATAGTTACGTAGTATTTTGCTATGCTGAAGACTGGGTGGTGATTTTTTAGCTAGCTAGTTTCCTATTCTCGTTGTAGTTGTAGGTAGCCCTTATAATACTTGTTCTTTTTTTTTTTTCCTCTCTTTCTTTTTAGCTTTGATGATGCTAGTGCTGCAATATGCTATGACAACTGGGGAT
>WLWD01006308.1_pt1 | contig 71084 bp, 74 predicted proteins | sample 6712731 | NCBI WGS metagenome assembly WLWD01 (sample SAMN12718690, study PRJNA576275) | sponge metagenome | isolation source: marine sponge | host: Mycale hentscheli | place: New Zealand: South Island, Marlborough, Capsize Point | collected 2014-11-01
TTTCAAAAATTTGAACAAACTGTTTGCGAGAGTGGAAGATTCAATGGTAATTAGAATAATGTAGGTAGGGGCAGTAACCCCCCATTATTGAAAAGTGGGGGGGGGAGAGGGACAGCAGTCCTTCCTAAAAACAAAACAAAAAACTTTAAACAATTGTTTATGTTTGTCTTTTTACAATTTACAAACAAATGCCCCTCCCCTTTTTCCTTTTCCATCGAGTTTCGCTTTTTCCACTCTTTGGAGCTGTCTCCATCCCTGCCAGAATACTAAGTTTCCAGAGTAAACATTTTATACTGGTGTGTAATACCTTACACTACTGTCAGTACTAAGCTTATTATTAGTTGTGCAATCATTTACATATATCTATAGTTTCTCATTCACACATAACCGTCTTTGGCGCTCATATTAAAGCGATACTGTACCACATTGGAAAACGATGCCGTACTCCTAATTTGGTACAGTGTCGCCTTTGAAAAGCTTCATTTGCATTTGGACATTTTTCTGATGTGGTAAATTTTGCTATAATGGTTTCAGACAAAATTGAATAATTATCATGTTCTAGTTACTTCTGTTGCGGCTTGCTGGTCTTGCAGCTGAGTAGACCCACGTTTCAGTACATGCAAAAGTGTCTGAGAGCTTTCCAATATCTAAACAAAATAAAGAAATGTAAAAAAAAAAAATCTTTTGCAAGCTAGACACAAACTCACTTTTTTATACGCAGCTTCAGTCTCTGCTATGGTCTTATCAAAATCGTTTCTAGTGGCTATTTTACGGGCTAGACTCTCATTGATTTGTGACAGCCTCTCTGTTAATATTCGAAGATCACCTTGAATCTTTTGCTTTTCGTCTTCCTCCAGACAGATTTGCTTGTGTAATTCATCCCGCTTACTACACAAGTCCTCAAGACCTGGAAGAATAAAAACTATATGTACTCAAACAAAGACTCAAACAATGTTGTAGCTACATTTTATAAGCTCATTGTTGTAGCCCTGAAGAGCGGCGCCCTGCTGTGACATCCCTCGGTAAACTCAGACCTCCTACAAACGATGGACGGCCCTCTTCTCTCCACTCTAAACACAACGGCTCCACGGCATTGGATAGGCAAAGTAGGAGGTGCCTGTTGCCAAGGCATTTATTTACTGTTTTCCCATTGCTGTGAGCGAAATGGTTTTCATGACTTGCCTAACGATGAATAAACGTTTTGCAAAGTGCTTGTCAGCACGAACGGTTTTGAATCTTTCTACTGTTGTAGTCTCTCAATGGCTATCCTCTGTTTCAGACATCAATATCTATGAGTCTGTCTCCAAAGCTGCTCAAAAGTCTTCACAACCAGCTGTACACAACAGTCAGTGTGAAAGATGGAGACAACAAGAGAAATTGTGATCAAGAGCTTGTACTGCGCAAGATACAGTTATCTCTGTGCCTTACTGATGTCCTATCCTACTGCAAGCCTTGCATTAAGCAGGTTGTCCTGCTTGATGTGAGTTTCAGTATTCTAGACTCCGGAACCATTGCAACTATGTGTCAACACTTCCATCAGCTGCGGAGTTTCTATGCGAAGTCATGCAAACTCACAGGATCACTGAATAATGTCACATGGCCCATTCTGCTGAAGAATTTGGATCTGTCGAGAAACAAACTTGAAAGCTGCCCCCAGGGAATCTTTCAATTGATGCACCTTAAATTGGTCAATCTTTCAGGAAATTGTATTTCTTCAATCCCCTTGGCTTTGTTGAAGCTTCCGAACTTAAATCAATGTCTCTTTTTAAACAATCCTTTAAAAAACGTGCCAAAGGAAGTCTGTAGAGAGGGTATATATAAAATGAGGTCATATTTTTCAGTCAATGTTCTTCCAAGTACTCAATATAATTTTATGGAACAGGATGATGCTCCAATAGAAACTCTTAAGATGTTAAATTCAAGAAGCAGAAGCAATTCAAATTCTGAATACTCCTCAAACCTCCCACTACAGCTCTTACGGTGCTACTCATCTATCGAAAGTGATTATGAGTCTTGTCTGACCTATTCACCCAACAGCATTTCATCCAATGACACAGAGTTCTCTGATTGCGGGAGTCAAGTTAGTGCAGTGTCAGATGCTTTGGAACCATCTTCTGTACTTAATCACATACCAGACGGCTACCGCAGAAGCCAAGCGAACAAGCTGTGTGAAGTATACTTGCCAGAGGACTGCAAGGAGCATGTCAAAGTTAGAGTAGTGAAAGACTTGAGCATGTACCCGGAGTTACGTGATAATGAGTTACTGGTCACACCGGTCGTGAGGGTCACTCCTCATGGCATGAAGTTCAACTCTGAACCTGCTATAATAGTTCTACCACACTGCAGCAAGAGGATCAAGTGTGAACTGACTCGCTTCATTCCCATCTGCAGCAACACCGCCAAATTACAAGTCCCACTCTGGTCAAAGTTGGACTCTTGTTCCTGCAGCTGCCTTGTTGACGACAGCCACGTGCTGTTTTCTACCTTCCACTTCAGCTTGTTTGCTGTTATCATGATCCTTACATACCCATCTTCTTCACTGACAGTACAGCCTCGTGTGGGTGGCAGTTTGCTGGTGCCAGAACTACCTGGGTTTCAACTGAACATTCCTAATAGTTCAGTCAGTCATCTCACAGAGCCAGTCACTATTAGGAGCACTGTTCACTTCTGTGACAGGACTTATAATGCCTCGGACACGCTAGCTCCCGCTTCTGCTTGCATTCAATTATAACCACATGGACTCCGGTTTCACACCCCTGTAGAAGTTGTCCTTCCCCTACCTAATTATGTGACCATCACCCAACACTTTCCCCAAGTCAGAGTAGAACTCTGGACCAGTCAGCAACCTCTCACGGACTTCAGCGACATTCCTGACAGATGGGAACCGATGAAGGATGCTGATATCTATATAGAAAATTCTGGGGACAAAGAATACCAACTGGCAAGATTCAAAATAGAGCACTTTAGTTTTTTTGAATTTCTTCTCCAACTGAGTTCATCTCCGCTGCAAGCATTGAGACTCGGAGCTCAGTATTTTTATAATAATTTTCCCGGAAGGGTACAACATATTTTTGTTCGTTATCAGGTTTTTATTTCCTCTCCTCTCAACCAAACGTTTGGTCTTCTAGTAGCAATATTTAAATTTGGTGACCCATTGACAGAGTTGAGCAACTACCCCATCCTAGTGGCAGACAGCGGAGCTAAACGTGTCAGTTTACTGGTGGGACCACTGCATCTACAACTCACCGGCCACTTTCTGCCGAGTAATGAAATTGGAGACAAGTTGGAAAGAGAAGGACGAATTGTAGACTTCACCGGGGAAGATTTCTGTGAGCGGTTTGAATTTGCCCTTAGGCTATCACAGACAGTTGCCCAGTCTCTTCAGCCAGGTCTGTTACTCGGACAGATCAACTTCACGCAGCAAGATCGCTCCACAACTTGCAATTTAATAATAGTGAGTTGATTGAAATTTAGCTCATGAATTTGTTTTCAAAAGAAGTTGTTCAATTTTGCAGCCACACTCCACTGTAACAACTTCTATGGTGCCCATGACTAGTGTCAGAAATTTTTGTGCTTTTGGTAAGTATTAATATTGACGTGATGTGATAAATTCTAGCTGATATTACTATTAGCTAGCACGCACCCCGCCACACAGTGGCGCTTGATGCAATAAATTAGGAATGAGGTCTTTGTAGCCATTAGTTACATCAGTTTCCCTCTCCTGCTCTCTTTCTTCCTGAGTCATCCCAGCTCTTCTTAACCTTTCCTCTATTCACATCTTTCTCCTTGAATCTATCATGGATTCCCTTCTCCTCCTTTGTCTATTTCTCCTGTTCTCAGGCTCTGTCATTTTCATGATTGTGGACTTGATTTGTGAAGCTATTGCCTTCTGTCTGTTCCTCACCAATTTCGCCTCCTGTTCTCAGGCTGTCATTATGGACTTGAATTTCGCTTTTTTAAGCAACAATTTAGTCGTCGTTCTTAATTAATGAATCTCCTTAGTTTCCTGCCATTACTGGATGTGATGATGCTTTACCTATTAGTCTCTTTACCTGTTAGTCTGAGATGCTTTACCAACCGGGCTCAGCTCATGAATACATCACCATCATCGGTCGTTATCGGTACTGACACACAAGCATATTTTCTGTTTTATTTTTGTTTTTAATATAACAGCCATGTAAAGGTTGACTCAAGTAAGTTTTAATTTGGCTGTTAAAACATAGAATAGCTGCTATTATTATTATTTCAGCAGAAAATGACTAAATCATTGACAATTATTATTTTAGCTGATGACTTTACACCTCCAAGAAGTCCAGAACTAAAGCTCACAGAGTCCTCACACCAAGCAGAGGCCACACCACATGTCAGGGACTACTCTACTAATATTGGCAAGCAAAGGAGGAAGAGAAGTTTGAGAAGTGAAGACACCTTGTATTCCCCCCAGCCAACCGGCTCTAGTGCAAAGCGAAGAATCCTGCTATCCACAGCAGAGCTCAATGACAGAGATTTGCTGAACATTTCACTCCAGTGCAACTCTAAATACTTGGAACTTGGCCTCCACTTGGGACTGGACTACCAGACCATCAACAACCGAGTGAGTCGACACGAGGGCAAGGGAGATCATCTCAAGGCTTTTGAAGTGCTCCAGGAGTGGAAAGGTCGTGACTTCAATATCTCTGCCCTGGCACATGCTCTGGAAACTGTAGGACATCACCACCTAGCACAGCAATACTGCTACAACCAAGTCCCAGGATAAATATAGGCTTATATTTTTTTATTCATTATGGTTTAACCTTTTAAGCCATTGCAATATTGCACTTAAAACACTGAAATGATTCTCAAGGGTCAGATGTAGTGTTTTGGTTATAGTATAATATGATATGAATGAGAGAGCAGAGGAGAGAATGTCAGATGTGTATAAAGTGATTGATAGGACTCTTAATAATACCCACCCAACAGTTACATCATCTCTTCTTGAATCCATACTTCTTTCTCTCATAGAACAAATCAGTTTTTGAACTACCTAAGTTCACTATCTTGGGGCAGCCGTCACGCTATATAATGAAATAGAGAATGTTTGGAAGATTGCAGTGTTAATTCCAGACAACTTACATCCTTCTCACAGATGGTGCATTCCTTGCAGTAGTAAGCATCGGAGACACCAGGCCCACCACAGATGGTGCAGCGACCTTGGTAAGAGCCATAGTTACACTCGTCACAAATCCTAACTAGTGTGCATGGCCGCACGTACGAGTCACACACCACACACTTGCCATCGCCTGCACATGTGAATAATAGCATGTGAATGCATGTCATGCACATGATAGATGACTCCAACTCACATTTCTCACACAGTCTTCCTATGGCTACAACAACAAATATAAAACAACTGAATTACATTTAAGGGGAAAAAAAACAGCACTTAACCTTAGTCTAATCTCTTTACATAGAAAAGGGGGGGGGGGGGAAGCGAAGCATATGCAAACAACTTGACAGTTCAGCTCATTCAGCTAGTAGAATATTGGGTGATTGAAAAGTCTTTGATGAGTAACAGGAATGTCCATCTTGTATAAAAGATTTGGTCCCACAGTTTTTAACTCGGCTTAGTCAATGTCTGGAGAAGATTACGTAAAAAAAAAAGCACCATTGATGAGAAAATGTTGGTCATGCAATATTAATGAGGGAATGGCCCAAATAGTTGACTGTCTTCACACCAAGTATGATCTTCACTTTCCAGAAATAGGACTAAAATGTAGTGCTTCAGAAAGACTTGATGGTCATATAAGTTCAAAAAAATTAAACGTGTCTTCAATATCCGACTAACACACAGATAGTCAGGCAAACTGAACACTATTCACTACAGCTCACTGAGCATAGTTTGTTATAACCTAGGATACTTGAAACTCCAACTACCTATTTAATAAGCTCACCAAATCAGGTATTATTAACATGCCCCCATACTGTAGGACACTAGCCTGCATAGCTCCAATCTAGCTTACACCACATTGATCTCCAAATCATCCAATCTTCAGGAACCAGCTCAGAGTGTCCTAAGACTCTGTATTTATCCATTAATATATCCCACTGTTTTCTAAACTACTAAGTCAATTCAAATTTTGTAAAAAGTTCACTTATTTCCTAAGTTGGTGTCCATATTGGTAGAGCCCATGCGTGCAGTAAAGCGGTTATTCCTACTGAAGTCTACTTTGACTTTATATACTCACCAACTCCAGGCTGTTTCCTGCACATAATAAGGTCAGGATGATGCTTTGCCATCGTTCAATTCCAGTTCTAACTAACGTACTCAAAGACAAAGTCGAAAGGCTACTTCTTCTGAACTTTGAACCGTAGGAATAAGGTGCAAAGTTCACAGCTTGTAACCAGGGCAACAATAAACAGTTAATGAGCTATTGCAGGATTGCGAGCAGCTGCTGCGCGATAAAGTGTGGCTATGTTTTTTCCCCTGGGTTAGTATTCTCTGTGCTGCTGCAGATTGCTAGGGATGAAGCCTCTTCCAGTTCATGTAGAACCACTGACTGTAAGTGATCATTTGAACTATAAACTACAAGAATTGAAGCAGTTGGTTTTGCAGGTGGTGATGAGGGTAAGGCCAATGAACAACAAGGAGATTAAATCAGAAGCAAAATGTATTGTTTACCCAGTGGATGATAAGGTATTGATATGCCACTTTGTGATGATGATGAAAAGTTTAATATCCCAAAAATATGTGCAGTTTATTGTCTTACGTGATCCAAATGAAGATACTGACGATATCCTCCGTGCAAATCGCTCACGAGAGAAGCAATACATATTTGACCATGTGTTCTCTCCTGAAGCAAGTCAGAAAGATGTTTATGAGACAGTGATTGAGGAGAAAACTATCATAGATACAGTTCTTTCAGGATTCAACTGCACAGTATTTGCCTATGGAGCTACAGGTAATACTTACTATTGTTTGTTTGTTTGTTAGTTTTTTGACACCTTTAAGCTACAATAATAATTCCATATAAGTAACTTGAGTTAATTTTGCATTGCATTATATAGTGCTAATTTCAAGGCTGTGAGGTAGTGATAATTGACGCAAGCAAAGCTAATGTTCTTTACAATATTTCACACTCTCATTTACTTTCATTCACACTTGAACTTGACAAAGACTGCCAGCAGGTTTTTCCCACGATGTAGACAATGTGCCAACATGTGCTCTTACTAATTACCCAATTGCTCCTATCAATTACCTAGCACTCACCTTGAAGTACCAGGTTGAGCACTATTAGTAGCATAAGTTATGTATGTGTTGTGGTATAGCCACACATTGTATAGGTGCAGTACTGACATACAGGCTATGTGTTGTGGTGGAAACTCCACAGACATGCAGCATTTCATCAGCCAATGACAATACTCAATTAACTGTAGTGGGTGTGGAATGTTATAAAAAAGGGAGTGGGTGTTTAACCCTCTGCAAGCGGTTATATTTTAGCAGGAGAATTTCCATTTACTGTGTATGGGCCTGGTCACAGTAGTCAGTTAGTGCCAGTCTGCATAGTGGTATGAAGAAGGGTTAATTTGTCCAGCATTATCTGGAACTAGTTCTGAATGTTGTGATGTCTGTCTAGGAACTGGAAAGACTCATACAATGTTGGGAGGTGATGATAACCCCGGTATCATGGTGCTCACTCTCAACAGTCTCTTCAGACGAATGAAACAGATCAGTGATGATAAAATATATACCGTCTCTATAGCCTATTTAGAGGTATTTGACTCCGACAAGTTTTCCCCCTCGTATTTTTAATTAATTATTTCTTTTTTTGTTTATTTTTTAAGATATATAATGAGAACATCCGAGACCTCCTGTGCCCAGATAGCGGCTCTTTAGAGCTGAGAGAAGATGCCAATGGCTCCATTGTTATTAGCAATCTCTTAGACATATCAGCTGAATCCACTGAAGTTGTACTGGGCATGCTCAAGATGGGTAACAGAAATCGGACCAGCGAGCCCACAGTTGCAAATGCAACATCGTCCAGGTCACATGCCATTTTAAAGGTCAGAGTAGATGAGTGTACAAGGCATTCCAGTATCAGTGTGATGTGTTGAACAGGTCAATGTGGAGTGTCGTACCAGAGTGTCCAACACAGTGCAGGAGAGTCACTGTGGCTCTCTCTACATGGTGGATCTGGCTGGATCAGAGAGAGCTGCTGTCACTCAGGTATGTGCCATCCACAGAGGATGGTTGCCATAGTAATAACACTGTGAATAATACAAGCATGAGAAAATTTAGCCATGTTAATGGTATACATACAATGATGGTTTCTTGAAAAGCAATTCATTTCCACCATTTCTCAGGTCAGTATTTATTTCCATTCTCAGAATATTTGATAGCATATTTTTCTCCCTGAGATGTGAGATAACTATTATATGATGTTGAACTGCATGTGTTTCCTGCAGAACCGTGGCAAGCGGCTAATAGAAGGAGCTCACATCAATCGCTCTCTCCTCGCACTAGCCAACTGCATCAATGCCCTAGGTAGCAACGCCTCTAATTATATCAATTATCGAGACTCTAAGTTGACGCGCATCCTAAAAGAAGCTCTGGGAGGAAACTGTAAGACCATCATGATAGCTCATGTCAGTCCTGCATCGAGTTCTTATGAGGAGACCAGAAACACCATGCTTTATGCAGAGAGAACTAAAAAAATCAAAAATAAGGTTAGCCACACCTACCAAATCTATTACATTTTATGTAATTGTCAGTTTGTTTTCTTTGTCTTAATTGTTGTTTTATTTATTTATTTATTATTAACCCTCAGCACCCATGCGCGGGAGGGTTATAGTAGTTGTCCTGTCTGTCTGTCTGTCTGTTTGTCTCTGTCACGTTCTGATTTTGGAGATTAATGACAATTAACCGTTGATTTAGGTATGAACTTATTCAGGATGAAGATTTAAGACCTTTCATTATGCTACTTCTTGTACTAGTTTTTGTGAGTGACGTCCCCTACCGTCACGTCGGTATCACGTGAGTAAATCAATTCTTGCGACCGCGGTAGTTTGCTTTGTGCTGCCGGGAAGTTAATGGAGTGGCTGGAAGTGGAGATTCGCGTTGAAAATAAATAGCTAGTTAACAGTGCATGTCTCTGGCCTGTTTAGCTTATTCTCTTGTGAAGACAGCATTTACATATACCATTTTCATTGCTTGAGCTATATTGATGCCTGATTAGAATAACCAATAAATTCTTCTTTTGATGTGAGATGATTTTTGTAATACTAGTGTATAGTAGTGCTGAGGGTTCACACCTTTGGTGCTTCAATATTGTTGTTGCTAATATTATTATTATTGCTATTTTTTAATTATTGTTATTATTGTTGCTGCTGTTCATTATTGTCATTATTGCTGTTGTTGCTTTATTATTATTATTATTTCATAGGCTCGACAAAATGTAGTTGATGTGAATCATCATGTGACTCAATACCTGCACATCATTGGTGACCTGAACCTCCAGATAGCTAAACTCAAAGGAGAGTTGAACAGAATGGAGTTAGGAGGAACAGGAGGAGGCGGAGAACTAGAAAATGAAGGTGTGACAAGACTCTGTGACAAACTCAAGTCTCTCATGATGGATCAGAGGATTCTCAGACAGCAACTGCTCAATCTTGAAGTGTCTCTTGTACAGACAACTGTAGAGTGCAGACAGAAACAGTCTCACATCCAGGAATGGGAACAGAAAAGGGACAAATTTCACTTTCCTTCACTCAGAGTTATTTCATCAACAGTCCCTAGTTGTTCCACAACCCCAGGTGCAGGCAAAGCGACTGTAGATGCTGAACCACTTATCCCACAGTATCATGTTCAAACAGATGCCACAACAGTTGAGGAAGCAGAACTTAAAGATAATTCTAATACCCCTGTACCTACTGCTGTGGACGATAGCTCGAGTGAGTCTTCATTGCTATCACCTGCAAAGTATTTGTCAGAGCCTGAGCTTCCCGCAACTCCGGAGCCACATCCTACATCACTTCAGGAAGCCATTCGTGTCTCAGAGACCTCACCGGAGAGCAGCCCTCCACATTCAGCAAGACAAACCACTAAAATAAATGTATCAAATCAGATAGAAGAGAGATTTCCTGTGAAGCCTCATCATATCCCTGGTGACCAGCTCCTTTTAAGTGCAGACCCTACAGGAAGTTCTGATGACCAGCAAGATACACAAGATAACAATGGTAAAGTGACTGAGCCCCAAGAAATACAAATGATAAGGGAGGAACTTTTATTACTGCAAACTAAAAAGGAAAAAATGGATAAGAATCATAAATATCTGCAAAAGAAACTTCAATTAACTAAGGACTCCATTGACAGAACTAAAGAGGTAAAGTAGTTGGAAATATTTGTATAGAAATAATATTATTGCTTTGCATATTATAATTTATTGCAGGAGCTGGCTTGTGCAGATGGATATCTGCCAACCAAAAAGGAACTAGTTGAACTATTGATGTCCTTAAGTACCACTGAAGCTTCTAGCATGCAACAGAGCCTCTCTTCCACTATTCTCAAAGCACACTTGCTCCAACAGACTTTTCTTATACAACAGCTACTCCAGCACAGTGCCTCTCTGCTAAGCTTATTGGAAAGGCAAAGAAAGCTGGTAAATATAGGTAGTGGAACAGCGGGGATGGAGGTTACAGTAACCAAGGATTGGAACTTGAATCTCAGTGAGGCATCAGAGAAGCAGAGAAGGCTGGCTGCTCAAGTAGCTGAGGTATAGTCAGAAATCATGGCACACTGACATTGTCTTATTCAAAATGTTTGTTCCATGCAGCTCTCTAATTCCAAATCTGATGGATTTCCTACTTATTTAACCGGTATGTAGACAATTTCTATATCTAGCTTCCCAACATTGCAGTGAGACATATCTCACATACATGATATAATGACAAATAAAAGCCCATTAAATTGTTTTTACTTTTATCTACAAGTGTTTGCTATTGTTTTCTAGCATATCCAATATATTTGATCAGGCAAGTTTTACTTTTTCTAAGCTTGACTGCCCTTCAAATGATGTGGTTTAAAAAAAGAAAAGAAAAATAAGAATTCCTCACAGAACTAATGGTCTGCCATAGAACAAGACTTGGAGAACAGCTTACTAACTGACTGAAACTGCTTTATGCTTGTCACATTTTAATGGCTATGTGTGTGAACTATTTTAATTTAGAATATGCCAGTGGATTGAAGCTTGAGGAGAGTAAAGACAACCAAGGAGCAGACTTTTACGGGTTATTTCCAGTGACAGAGTAAGTCTCTACATAAAAAAAAAAGTTAAAAGAATTGAAAATTAAAAAAATTAAAATTAATATTTTTTTATCAAATGTTTTTTTTTTTATCAAGTGATGTTGACCTGCCTAACATTATACAAGTCAAAGATGATGAAATAAAAAAGAAATACTCCATGGAGTCTGTCACTTCCCATCTTTCTCTACCACCCATCTCTGTGAATGCTACAGCTGCTTCTGGTAAAATGTTACAGACTGACAAGAAAGCTTCAGCAAGTAACCAGTCAAGTCCACTGAAGAAAACTGATATTGACCAGATTGTAGAAGAAGCAAAAAGAAATCGCGATAAGAAGAATGCAATAAGTGTTGGAGAAAAGACCAAGAGAACCACCAAGCAATTTCATGGAAGGCACATACTGCCACGTAAGAAGTCATTCAGAGTGCAGGCACAGCAGGTAGTTACCACAAGGTCTCTAGTGATGGGTCAACCAATACCTGTTTCTTCTTCTGAAGTCATAGACCTCGAGACTTCAGACACACAGGTGGCTGCCATACCAAAATCTAGGAGTCAGCTCTACAGGACTGATTCATCAGATTTTCTCTTGCAAGGACAAAAATCGCATTCTCATTCCAACTTCAGTGCTTCTGAGTCTGAGGTACCGGATTCAAGTACAAACAAGGTGTCAACAGTCACAGGCGAGCGTGAAAGAAACCGAAGAATGATAACTAACAGGGTGGGGAGTGTGTCATCATCCAAATCACTTCCTGGTGCAACAGTAACAAAAAAGAAAAAAAGCACGCAGGCCCTCAATAGAAATAGAGCTATCATATCTCAAAACCCAGCCCCCCAGGATGAAGAATGGGCCAGAAAAACCAAATACTGGGGGACAACAGCGAAACCATTGGTGAAGAAGATCGCATTCCGCCAACGTCCAGACAGTCAGATTTCTCCTCATCCACTCAACTCCAGCAGTGGCGTGGGAGACAGTGACACTAACAGCATGTCAGAGAAAGGCGTAACAACTGATAATTCTATTGCTGATCAGATACCTCAGCCAGCGAGGCATAGAAGTCGGCAGAAAACTACTCTCACTCGTCAGCCATGGAAGAACAGAAGGAGACACGGCATCCTGCCACACAACTCCCAGCTCACAAAGACTAGATATACCTTACCTCCACGCAAACAGCTGCCACTGGCCAAAGGTGTGTGCCACCATCTTTATTTCTTAATGTTCTTGTTTTATAAGTTGCTTTTGTTGTTACAGTGGAGGCAGGAAGTCAATTTTCCAAATTTGAATCACCATATCAAAATGCTTTTCCAAGCATTAATAAAACAGGTAAGTTAGTTTCTACTATTTACTGTCACAGTCTCTGTCTGCCCTTATCATATGTTTCAGCTCCTGAAGGCTCCATGGAGTCAAAACGTTTGAACTATGACTCTACAAAAGTTAATACTATATTTAGTAGCTACATATTTCGCATAGTAAAAATGGATCTTTATGAAAGAATTAGTTGTTGAATTTGTATAAAATATCTCACTTGCAGGGAATCAAGGTCCTACTCCAAGCAGAAAACCACTTGTCAGAAGACAGTTCCCAGGAGACTCAAGCAAAATTTGATCATTATAACTGTATGCCTCAATGAAAATTGTTATAGTTTTTAAGACGGGTCTGGTAAAAGGTCGATTTGCGATAAAACGGCTATGTATAATAAACGATACCTTACCCAATATAGGTTCAAATCGCCAACGTCAACGTAGTGAGGCGGTGCTCTTGTTGCTATCTTAGCCGCGTACTGTAGTTAGCTGTGTGTGTTATGGCGTTCGAAAGATTGCGGACCAGTAAAGATAGTCCTGAAAAGACGTCAGAGCCGCCTGTGGGCGGGTAAGTGATATGGGCATTGCTACTTGTATACACTCGGTGAGCTCCTTACATCCATCCTGTCCTTCCTGTGTCTTTGCTAGCAATGCTTGGTTAGATGTTCATTATGATCCAGTGGCTTCTTTATACACATTCTCTGACTGCATGGGTAAGTTACAGTCAGCAAGTTGTCATGACAACAAGTTGGTACAGGGTATTCTGATAGAAAGAACATACCAAGTACATACAACATTCAAGCTAGCAGTTCACTGCTCATTGGTCATCCAATTGTGGTAACATAGCATCCACAGAAGCTGCAAGAGCAACATCACACTACATTACATTTTACTGGTCTGTGAGGTTTTCCACCCCCCCCCCCCCCCCCCCCCCCCCCCCCCCCCCCTGCTCCTATCATAGCTCTGGAGGATTACAATCTGGATGGAGACTACGAGTTTCTAGTTGGAGACTTGGGAAGTGGACACTTTGACATGAAGCTCAAGTCTTACAAAGGCACAGAGCTGGTGCACCAAGCTCCACTTCTCTTCATCCCTACTGCACTCTGCACCTTCTACATTGACAACACAGAGCCTCGCACTCCCGCCATTGCTGTAGCCTCTGGTGCATACATATACATGTACAAGAACCTTCATCCGTACTTCAAATTCACTCTGCCCAGTTTACAGGTAAAGGGTGGTGGGCATATTCAGGATCGATTTCAGTTAATTGATAGAATGAAAGTGACGACTATCTATTTCTTGCAGCTCAACTCAACTGAGGCAGATCTATGGGAACAAGTCAACAACGTAAGACATTTCAAATATATATATATTTTTTCTCTGTTCCCCATGGGAGTTTTTTTTTCCCACCTACTTTATTTTTGACAGGACAACATAGATGCCAGTATTCTGAAGCAGCTCCTTAGCAACATGAATGACGAGGTGAAAGACATTCCACTTACAGAAAGATCCCTCAAGTAAGCAAGTGTTGAGAAACTCACAATTGTCTGTGTGTCATGTTTCAGCCCACAATTCAAAGGTCCGAACACAGTTAGAAGGAGTTTAATTTCCCCTGGTTGATAATTTTAGTTTCTTTGTTAAATGTTAGATATTTTGTTTTATCATTACCAATAGTTTTGTATAAAAGTATTGATTATATAGGGCTGAGTGTAAACTGACCATTTATTAGTTCATTAAGTGTTCCTCCTTGTATGTAGGTTCATGCAGCTGGAAGGGGAAGACATCTACCATTTTGTGAAGATCTTCAAACACATGCCCCTGAAGAGACAGGTAGCAACAACACTAGAGCATAATGGATGCAAACAGATAGCATGTGAAGTAGATGGTCACCTGGCACAGCTCATTGGGTCATGCGTGTTAATCATCGTCATCTTAATTGAGAGTTGCAGAGCGCTATTGCCTGTTACTGGGATACACACACACACACGTACACACACACCACCACCACCACACATATATGTATGTACGCACACACTATACCACATACATACACACAGAACACATACCACTCACAAACTAACACATACTACCCTCAGCATGCTCTGTGAAGCCCAGTGGATGTTACATGACTACTGCAGGTAGTATGTTCTAATACATTGCAGGAGTCACACATGCACCTGTAAGTTGATGCCCACTATTGTCACAATCCTCTCAGGATGCTAAGAATGGAAGTCTTCCAAATGTCAGCAGCTAAAGCAGTGTTGTTGAATGTTTTGTAAATACAATAATAATAATAATAATAATTGGCGAGCGTAGCGAGCGAGACACTTACAGGGGCAAAAATGAAAAAATCGGGGATGTTTGTTTATTTGTATATATGTTTGGACGTACGTATGTCATTTTGTACTTTGACCCTCTCGTTTTTGTGTTAGTTACGTGGTCGACCCCATCCCAAATTGCACTAAACAGAATCCTCTGGTTTATCGATCAGTACCCGTATCATCACCCTAGAAATTGAATTGTTTACCGTTTTGAATTCTTTTGCGGGCGCAGTTAAAACTTGAAAACTTAAGGGACTTCCATTTCTATTCCAGTTAGTGGCGGTGGTAAGTCAATGCGCTCTTTGTCATGGTTATAAGCCGTGCGCAACAGTATTTACTTGAAAATACATTAGTCTGTAGGTGCATGTCCAGTTGTGTCAAAGCATTGTGTGTTACAACCACTACTTAGCTAAAGAATATCACAAAGAAAACGTTTAAATAACGTGTATTGTTTTGTTGTTGTTTTTTTCCTTCAATTCAAGCAGTTGCAGAGAGTTGTTACTATGGCACTGAAATCCCTTTACTGTGTATGCGAAATTTTAAAACTGGACCTTATTTTCAGTAGCTTCAGTGTTAAATCATTCATATAAAAATAGTATAGTCTTTAGGCTCGCTCGCCATTTGTGCTCAAGCACATCACTAGTAATAATAATAATAATAATAGGTCTACTCTGTGTCTTGAATATGACTTTAAACAAGTCGAAGCATCGAATTATTTTGGCTGTATAAACAAAGAAGAGAGCTGTAGTTATGCAGAATATGCCTGAAATTTGTCAACCTTGACTTTCACTGTAATAGAAACCACGCATGTACTGGGTAGTTAGATTGCATGTACTGGGTAGTTAGATTGCATGTACTGGGTAGTTAGATTGCATGTACTGGGTAGTTAGATTGCTTACTTTTCCCTCAGCTGTCATCTCCCCCCCGTACTGGTTTCATTCATGTCTTCACCCCTTCTCTTCTTTCTCAACTAGCTCTCTATTCTTCCCTTCTTCTTTTCCTCTGACATAAATATATTAAAAACAACTCATTGGTGGTGAGAATTCTCTCGTCTTCAGTGGCTGTGAATAATACTCTCCTGTACCAGATGAAGGGCAAATTCCATGGGGAGGAGGCATGTATTATTTTGAAAACTGATAGTCCAAATGTCCATGGATATAATTGAATATGTATTGTAAGATTAATAAGTGCTGGTGTATTATAGGCAAGTTTATGTCTAGTGTAATGACTCAGTGCAGACATATATCATACATGTGTGTGTGTGTGTGTGTGTTTGCTTGTATGCAACTGTCGTGTTTGTGTGTACATGTGTTTGCATGCAGACCACCATCACATGCATGTGTACGCTTAAGAAGAGTCACATAGACGCAGATGCTGTGAGTTGCCTGGTGGTGGGCACAGAGAACAGAGAAATATACATCCTGGACCCAGTGGCCTTCATCATTCTCGTCAAGGTAACTTACACGTTAAATACTTCACACCTCCCCTGGTAGACATATGTGTGTGTGTGTGTTACTAGACAGAGAGTCAGATTAGTCTGACACATGCAGTTAAAAGGTTTTGTCTGTTAGATTTAGTCATTGCCTCAGGAGCAGTATGCATGCAGGATGCTGGAGAAGACACCATTTATATTGTGCTTCCCCACTATAAAGAAGCAACTCTATTCCATCTCTGCATCCTTTTTCTCATCCATCTTCCACAGATGTATCAGTTTGACATATATTGGCTAACCAAACTGAGAAAAACTTAAGCTAAGAATGACTGAATCACCCGAGCTTCTTCAGTGCATACATGTTTGAGCATACCCTTAATAAGAATACATCCCATGATTATGTGTTGGTATATAGACAAGTGCATGTATGTGAGTGTTAATGAATTTTTCTATGGTGTGAACTAGTTTTATGTATACATTTTACCAGTTAATGTGTGTCAATTTCATGTACATGTAATTGTGTGTGTGTGTGTGCGTGTGTGTGTTAGATGACAGTCCCAGCAGTGCCAGTATTCCTGCGTGTGTCTGGTCTCTATGAAGTAGACTATCAAGTCAGCATAGCGTGCAGGGACTCTTGCATTTATACCATCAAGGATGGTGGGCGGGTCCCCAAGTACCGCATAGCGCTAGGTTCCCAGGCATGTGGCATGCAGAAGATGGAGCAGAGTGTGGTGGTAGCCTGCATGAACCAAACCCTGGCCAGTTACACAGTCAAGGTGGGTGTTTGTTGTTGTTGTTGTTGTTGTGATGTTTGTAGGGGCGTCAGCTGTGGTCACACATGTTGCTTGTGATGTTTGTAGGGGCGTCGGCTGTGGTCACACATGTTGCTTGTGATGTTTGTAGGGGCGTCGTCTGTAGTCACACATGTTGCTTGTGATGTTTGTAGGGGCGTTGGCTGTGGTCACACATGTTGCTTGTGATGTTTGTAGGGGCGTCGTCTGTAGTCACACATGTTGCTTGTGATGTTTGTAGGGGCGTTGGCTGTGGTCACACATGTTGCTTGTGATGTTTGTAGGGGCGTCGGCTGTGGTCACACATGTTGCCATCGCCAGTGACAGTCCTGGAATTGCTGGACTACCAGCCTCAAGGTGTGAGGGGCGTGATAGTAGCCATGAGAAACTGTGAGATCCGTCTCTACAGAGAGAAAAACCTCATCAATTCTTTCCAAGTGACTGTAAGCAAGATTGTGTTGTTGCTATGGAGATCAGTTGTGTGGATGTAGTAGAGGTAATTACTGACGTAATGTATAGTGTGTGTTAGTGGAGAGTTGCGTCTCCACTGTGTGTTAAGTGGTAGTAGTAGTACATGTTGTAAACATGTCCACATAGTAAGCATCAACTTCTAGGAAGTTACGAAAGCAAGCATGAGTTACCAACATCTAGTTTTAGCCACTGTTCCAACCAGCTGAGATAGGTGGAGAATTTGTCAAATGTTGCTGTCACCAGCTTCTCTGGAAGCCTGCTAGTGCATGTAGGACAACTTGGAGACCATGAAAGGCCAACAAGAATCCTGCTGGAGACAGAGCAGTGTCTGTGCATGTCACGACATCTACTGGTGTCCTGCTGGAGACAGAGCAGTGTCTGTGCATGTCACGACATCTACTGGTGTCCTGCTGGAGACAGAGCAGTGTCTGTGCATGTCACGACATCTACTGGTGTCAGGCAAATACATTCCATTTGCTCTACACTTTCTTTGTTGGCAGATATTAAAATTCAAAGTTGACATGAAGCTAGTCATCATGTTTCATGCTGCGGTTTGAAGTTGCATCGACCAACTCAATGTAGAGTGGGAAGCAGGATATGATGTTTGTGGTGTGTGTGTGTGTGTATGTGTGTGTGTGTGTGTGTGTGTGTGTGTGTGTGTGTGTAGGATGTTGTTATGGGTCTAAAGTTTGGCCAGTATGGACGTGAAGACGGGTCCTTGCTGATGGTTACTCAGGGAGGCTCTCTCATCATCAAGATCCTGAAGAGGACAGCGGTGTTGGATGACAAGGACACACAGCAGCACGGGCCACCTAAAGCTCAGGCTATGAAACTCAACCTTCCAAAGAAGACTAAAGTCATAGTTGACCAAACTGTCAGAGAAAGAGAGCAGTTTGCAGGTAACAAGATAGAGCAGAGGGAGGGGCTTGTGTGGCCGCTGATGTAAATGGTTTGTTTCTTTTCTTTTGTTTTATTTATTTATTAATTATTATTATTATTATTTATTTAATTATTATTATTATTTATTTTTATTATTATTATTTTTTGCAAGCTATCCACAGTGTGTTTCAGCAAGACTTGCTGCGTCTGAGGCTTGAGACTGCCAGGTCCTATGCCAAGGCCATCTCTGCCTCAATGATACCCATCACAAGTTCAGACCAGAAGGAAAGCCTCAAGATCACTGCTCAGGTCAGTTTGTTTTCAGAGTCACGTGTCAAGATTAAACCCAGCATTCTGTGCTATTGATTACTGTGGTTGCTGTGTAACCAAAACTCGTCTTAGTTTTGTTGATCCCACAAGTTCTCTAAATATTTAGGTTCAAGGCCTGGGTCCTGTGTTCCAACTCACTGTTTGTTTAGTGAATTCTTTCTCTACTTCAGCTAGAAACCTTGCCATCACCTTCCAGTGTGATGAGCTGTTGTACCGGATACACAAGAAGTACATTCAGGTGAGGCAGGTGTGAATGAGGAGACCTGTGGGGGGTGTAATAGGTACATGTGTGTGTGTGTGTGTGTGTGTGTTTCAGGTTCCTCTGCTGGTCCCATATTTAGAGTACAAGTTCCTGACGACTGTGGAGAGTTTGGATGACTTGGGTCGGTCGGAGGACATTAGTGTGTTTGTTGTTCGAAGGTCTACTCCCAAGCCCCTCATTAGTGCTGTCATTAACATGCCTCTCTCAGAGAATGTCATCACAGTGTAGAATTAGTTGTACAACGACAAAAATGGCACTTTTATCACTTCTTTACAAACAATATGCCACTTAGTTAATTACAGTAATGGGTCTCACCATTTAAGAATGATGTACCTTTTGTGGGACACACCCGCCACACCGGCGAGCCACCTTTCATCAGACTGCTTTTTAATTTTTTATTATTTTTTTATTTTTTTATTTTTTTTTTTAGTGGCCGTGTGTGGTGTGGCGGTGGTGGGGCAGTTGATATGGCGTCATTTCCGGTGATGCGCGGGCTTTGTTTCCACAATTAACACACAAAGTGAGGGCGTGGCTAGTGTTGTTGGCGAAAGTTGATGTTTACGTGCCGCCGCAGGCGTTGGCGGAGGAGACTGCCATTCTTCAGTTTTGTTGAGCTGCTTCTGGATGGTGGCTGGGTTTTAAGGACCCAACCTAGCCTGGGAGAGAGTTGGCGCGATAAGAAAGCAAGCTGGGCTATTGTTGTCGCGCTAGCTCGTGCTTGGTCTTGGTTCAGTGGGTATCTTGTTAGCACTTTGTAGCGCTAGAAAAAAAAAATTGTCACGGTAAACTCGATCAGCTGGCTACCTTTTATTGAGGCCGAACTATGAGATAACACTGTGTGTTTGGCTTCGTGGTGTGCTGGTAGTGACAGTGGACTGAGCAATGTTGAGGAAAGTGGTGAGTGGAGCTGCAGGAGCTGCCAAAGACAAGCTCAAGCAACGAAGACAAGGACAAGGCTCAGCATCCTCAAGGCGAAGCTATCATGGTCGTCCCACTACCAAAGCTGTTGTGTCCCTCAGTGCGGTTGATAATGCAGCATTTGAGCATATACTAGACGATGACACGGACTTCCTAGGAGACGTCGATAATTTCACTACCCACGTTGAACCTACAGTGCCACGTCCCTCTGGTACCAGTCCCCCCAAGACCCAGACTCTGCTGGACAGGTCTTCAGAATCTGATTTATTTGACGATGGTATGTTCCAAGAGAAGAACAATGAAGAAACAGAGGAAGTGCAGGAAGAAGGCATGATAAGTTGCGACCCTCTTTCTGGGCAGCTTCTGTCAGCTACTGAAACAGCGGGAAGCTCCGATGATAGAAATCATACAAACGTACACAAGGAAATGTCTAGTGATACAAAGACTGGAAGGAACAATGGAATGGAGGCAAGTGGGAAGAATGAAATGGAGGCAAGTGGGAAGAATGAAATTGAGACTAGCTGGAAAGAAGAGTCTAACCAAGGGGGAGAGGATGTCCCTGGGGAAAGACAGGAAATGGTCGATGAAGGGAAAGCTGAGCTGGAATCTGGTGAGTATGGAAACCACAATCCTGTGGATTTGCACGAGCCCCAGAATGAATTTTTGGAGCTACTGTCAGATGACAGGCTCATTGAAGAAGACATTCCTCCATCTTCAAGGCCCATCCCCATATCCTCCAATCTCACACCTATTTCAATGACAGCAGATGGTTCTACTCACAAGAGAGAGTTGTCCATTAACAGTGAGTCTGAACTCAGCACTGCAATGTCTGAAAACTCTCAACTAAACTCTTTCCCATCTAGTCTGGAGACTGAGTTAGTCAAAGCTGTCTATTCCCAAAATGCAGCTGATCACCATCAAGACGCTGAGTCGTCTCCTCCCGATTCCCCTCCACTTTTCTCGCTGGACACGAGGAATGCATCCGTGGAGGAAGTTGCTACTCTATCTAAGGCAGTAGTATTGTCAGATAAAGAGCCTCCAGCAGATTCAGCCTGCAGCACTGAATCTGCACTGGAGAAACTGTTGGCGTCTCCTAATACTGTCTCTGTAGACGTGAAAGAGGAGGTTGTTACAGGAGAGCAGGAAGAGTTGACACAAAAGGCTGGGTCCTATGACAAGGAGCGAGGTAATGGGCATTTGGACAGTGGAGTGTTTGATCCGGTCACAGTAGAGGGCGATGGAACTCCAGAGAGAGAAAGAGAGCAGACCAGACCACAGCCTGACGTGTCACAAGATGATGACGTGTCACAAGATGATGACGTTCTGGCCATTAAGACTGATTATTTTTCTTCTTCTCCTGCTGCTGCAAGGAAGTCACCACAGTCTGGCCCAGTAGTAGTGCCATTGGAAGACACAAACAGTCGAGCAAGTTTGCCTGAAATTTCAGAGCCATTGAAAAACACAGACAGTCGAGCCAGCTTGCCTGAGGTTACAGAATACATGCATTCTTCCTATTTGTCTGCGAGTCAGAAATCCAAACCACGCCCTCCCAGACCTCCCCCACCCTCTCCGGGCATATCAAGAAAAACCAAAGTCAAGCAGTCAGAGTCATTAGGAAATAAGCAGGCATCACTTGAACCCAATGGAGCACACACATCAATGCAACACAGTTCCCAACAATCTTCATCTATCAGGAAGTCAGCAGCAACAGAAAGATTGCTTGATGACGAGCTGTTTCCCGATGACATCAGAAAGAATGAAGGCCCATCTACACCAGTCCATAGTGGGTCAGACGACAGGGATTTGAATAGTTCAAACTCGAACTTGCAGAATTCAGTAAAGTCCGTATTTTCTCACACTTCTTATGGATCAACTATTCTAAGCGAGGAGAGTGGCAGGGAAGCACCGGAAGAAGAATTTTGTGATTGCCAAGAAGAACCAAAGAAGGTGGAGGATATTCAGTCTAAAGAAGATGAGAGCCAGTTTTGTATGACTTGGCCCCTCCATTGCTTACTGGCGTTCCTTCTCTATCTATATTACTCCCTCAATGTGTTTCCATACTTGGCAGGATTATTTGCTGGTTTTTTCACTCTCTTCCTTAGTCTGGGTGCAGTCTTCATCTATTATGTTCATTTCATTGAGCCTGAGATAAAGACCACACAGAAGCACGCCCGGAAGCTCAAGCTGTCTGAGGACTTCGTTCAAACTATGAAAGTGGACTTTGACAAGCTTGGAATATACGAGGTGAGTTTGTAATTTATGGTGGGAAGGGAGTAAAGAGAAAGGAGAGATAGTTGCTGTAAGTGACAGAAGGGATGACTAATGTCTGGTTTAGTTTTGTGTGTTAAGTTCCAATTATACATTGTAGATAAGTAATCACTTACTAGTAGTCCCAATTTTGTGGGGGATTGTTTGTGCGGGCGTGTCATTTTCACTTTCTCTCTTTGTTTAAAAAGTTCTGTACAAATGCAGTCTCTCTCTCTCTCAGCAGTTAATCTATCTTTTTGTTGTTGTTGTTGTTTTTTGGGTTCAGCTGTTGAAAAATCTAATGATTCTGGGTATTTTTATGCTGTAAAATATTTTGCCTTAATTAGCAGTTTGCCATCTGTATTGAACACTGTATGTTGCATGCAATGTCATCTGTGAGTAAGTTTTATATATGTTTTTGGACGAGACATAATTGCAGGTGGGTGGAGCAATAATGGGCGAGTGAAAGTGAATGTGAAGCTTTGATTGATTGGATTTTGTGGTTGATATTGAGTGGAAGTGTTAATGGTTCACACCCCCACCACTGGCAGGCAGTGCTAAGTTGGCCTTTTTTTTTTTTGAATTTCAATCGAGTTCAAGGTATTTCTGAGGGTGCATTAGTGGTCAGAGTGTGACCTAATGAGATGACAGAACATCCCACACCCTCACTACCTGGAGCAGTGGTGACTAGGGTGGATTACACACACACACACACACACACACAATCGTAGATTTTCATTGCTACTTTTTTAGTGATTTCTTTATTAGCTTAGTAGTATTAAGTTAGTAATAGCTGAGTTCAAGCATGGACAATATTCTGTTACACACATACACATGCATACACACACATATACGCACATGCACACACATACCCCATTTCTCTCATGCACTCGATAGTTAAAGTCAACACTGAGGAGACATCACATCAGCTGAACAAACACTGCTACCTATAACGGTATCTGTGACTGTCATGTTGGTATGTGCTGGCGTGTGTGTGTTTGTGTAGTGTAATGTTGTGTCTGAAATTTGTGATGTATTTTATGTATCCTTCATGTGAGTATGTATTTAAGTCAGGTGTTGCTTGTTTTTATCTCCTGCAACAGAGCAACAAATTCACGGCTACATTGAACTACGACCACACCTCCCACCATCCCAAGGATCGTAAGTACACAAAGTTGAAACTCCAGGAGGACTTCAAACTCAAAGTGGACGTGTATGAGGACTCTGAGCTGCATCACCCGGTGGTGTTTGACATGGTGGACCTCAGGCAGTGCCGAGTTTCACTAGAGCCTCAAGAAGTGGCCCAGAACAGGAAGAGACGATGGAGCAAGAAGTTCCCTATTGTTATCACATGTGACAAACCCAACCTCTCCCATCAACTCAGACTGAGCAAGGTGTACCTGTTCTCACCAACGGCCAGAGCAAAAGAAGACTGGTTCAGAAGGTTCCGTTATGCGTCCGATGGAATATCCACAGAGGAGCTCATCGAGCAGCAAAAGATCTTCTTTGGGTACATGGAGCATTACTTCCCGAGTGAAATGCTGAAGAACATCTCACTATTCCCTCGTCGGCACTCTGTGAAGAAACCGCCATCTAATCGTTCTGGTTCAAACTCGAAGAAAGCCAATCAGCAGAGGATACTGGACAACACTCGTGTGCAGTTCTCCAAAGGAATGGACACTGATGAGTTAGCAGATGATGCAGAACTTGCAAGAGGTGTGAACATCTCTCACCGCAACACTGATTGGTCGCCTGATTTGAATCGCCGCACTGTTTCACCACAATCTTCCTCCGTACACTTGACATCAACAACCCCTCCCTTAAAAAGCAAACCAGCCCCTCCCCCTCGGCCTCACTCGCCTGTACGTACCTGCCATGAGAATGACTTTGAAGTTGTAGACTATCCGCCAAAAGAAAATGTAAACGGACCTTTTGAGCTGCTGACGTCTCCCAGCTCCATGGACCTGTGGTTGAACTCGATAGCTGCCAGGCTCTGCTGGGACATGTGGCATGAACAAAGATGGAAGGACTGGGTCACGACTCGGATACAGAAGAAACTGTTCAAGACTAAGACGCCGTGGTTCATGGAGAAGCTTCAGCTCATTGATGTCGACCTGGGCATGGACATGCCCGTTGTGAAGAGACTGGTGGGTGGACCCAGGCTGGACCTGCAGGGCATATGGATCTATCTGGATGTGACTTATCAGGGCAAGTTTGTCATGACCATTGAGACCAAGATGAAATTCAAGAACAAAGACAGCTCAGAGGACCAAGGGACTGACAAGGAAGGCAAACAGATGACATCCATCTCTAGCAAGAGTAGGAACGCCAGGTGAGCATACATACACACATACATACATACACGCATTGTATACCACACATATAAAGGTAAGTATTGGTCCATTGAAGGATATATGTATGTGTGTTAGTTTTAGGGCAGGGGTGCCTGTGGATTCTCCGGTGTCAGGGACTTGGGACAATGCTAAGAATAAATCCATGAGTCACTCCAGGGCTGCCAGAGCTCTGGGGGGTGGAGGGAAGGGGGGCGGAGATGAGGCAGATGAGGAAGATGAGATTGACAGTGGATCAGATGACGATGAACAGAGAGTAGTACCACATCCACTGATGGAGGATGAGGCTAGAGAAACTCTTGATTTCCAGTCAGATCTGCCATCTTCAGAGCAGTCTCCCCCCGGAGTCTCCACACCTGTCTCTGCCGGCAATAAAGGAAAGTTCAAGTCCATGATGTACAATGTTGCCAAGAGAATGGCTAATACCAAGATAGTCCAGCGAGCTAAAGAGAAGGTGTCTAGCTACCCACTTGTCCTCACTGTGGAGGTCATCAAGTTGGACGGAGTTTTAGCTGTCAATATTCCTCCTCCTCTCACTGACACCATCTGGTAAAGATAACCTCAAAATATATTTGCTCTTTTTAAAATTGTGTTGCTTGGGTTGGTTGCAGGTGGGGTTTCCATGAGAACCCAAAGCTAGAGTTGATAGCGAAGCCTAGGCTGGGTCATCGTGAGGTGAAGCTGTCTAAGGTGACCCACTGGATAGAGAGGAAGCTCTGTGACATTGTCAATGTAAGCCATAGGATTGTGAAGTGTACGTCTTCTGAACTTGTCTTGTCATTTTGGTTGGGTGCTGATTAATCAGTGTATGTTCTGATGCTTGTCAAATAGTTTGGGATACTTCAGTGTCATGTGATCCTGTCATGTGATACTGCCTGTGTGTCATGTGATTCTCCCATTGTTGGCATAGTCTAAGGTCATATTATGTGGTGTATTTATTTGATATGTAGAAGAAGCTGGTCCTACCAGAAATGGAGGACCTCGTCATTCCTCTTCTCAACTCTGGAATGCCTGAGGACAAGCTGCGACCTATCCCAGCAGACTCCAGTGGATCTGTTGTTTCAGAGGCACGTGCATCATAGTTCCCCTCTCCCGCCCCCATATCCACAATCAATGTGTTCTGCAGTGAGACTTCCCTCCTTACCTACTGTCCACACACTTCATTACATGGCAGTGCATTTTTATCAGCATTAATTTATGTTAGTTTGTAATCATGGTGTTGTTGTTTTATTGGCATATTGTTAGTTTACTACACCAAGCACATCTACACACACACACAAGCACTTCAGTCACTGTGACTGCTATTTTTTACACCCACTTGATTCAGTTTTCAAACTCATTTGGATCTGTTGGATCTATTAACAGTTTTCATAATAATATCTTCAATCCATCTCTTTATCAGTCCTGCTCACTGGAAATGCTGTCATGTCTTCAGTGAATGATGTCTCTTCTTTAGCTATAATAATTTAAGAAGTCGAATGTATTGAAAGTAAAATAATAACTGAGAATATAAAAAGATGAGAATGAAGCTATAAAAATACTAAGCCAACATAAAAAGGAATAAGATTTTAGCAGTGATGCAGCTGATTTGTATTGTTGTTGGATCTATCCAGTATGTAGTGTCAAGTATTCATTGGCTGTGGGAGTGGTCTAGTGGTTGGATCACAGGTAGTGATGCCATGGGTAGGTTGAGAGAGCGTGAAGGGGCGTGAACAAATGGTTGAGAAGGGGTGTGACCAAGATTTAGAGAGGATGAATCTTGATGCACAATTGAATTAGACGGAGCTGGTTGTACGTCCAGTGCAGCCTGCAGCAATGCCTCGTGCTCGTCTCGCAGCTGTTGGGCGTGACATGCCTCCAATTCATCCACCTGCCCACTGACACGCTCTAATTCACGCTCAAGTTTGCGCTCCATCTACACAAATGAGAGGCTGTAATATTAGAAGTTACTACAAAATAACAATACTTCTCACCACAGATGATGCCTGTTGTCTGCGAGCTTGAGGAATCATGGTAGGGTCTGCTTGCAGCATCATGGAAAACTCTTTACTTCTTCGCTGCACCTGAACCAACCAAACCAGTGAATCTCCCCACACAGCAAGAATGACATCAATGCAACTAGACCAGACACTGCTATAAGAGAATGAGACAGTGGTCCTCACCTCTGTCAACTGACGCTTCAACTTCTTACTCTCCAATTTCAGAGCAGTCCTGAAGGAAGGAAGGTCAGTGAATAAGGCAGAGTGTAGTGTGTGCATCATGCTGCATTCTTACACTGTGGCCTCTCTCTCAACTAACATCTGCTTCTTCTCCGCCTCACACAGCTCAAGTTTGTCTTTATAGACACAAATCTGCTTACGTTGCTGTTTTTGAATCTGAAGTATAGTAATAATTACAATGATGATAATGATAATAATGATAATAATAATAATTATTTACCAATAAATTGTCATTACTGATTAATGAATGAATGATTATTATTTATATTATTATGATGATTGATGGTGATGATGATGATTATGATTATGATGATTGTCAATTTACCTTCTTGACTTCTTTCCTGGCTTCCTCTAGCTGCTGGCTGGATGACTTCATAGTAGCTTCACACTCTTCTATTCGGTGAGTGAGAACTAGTCTCTCTTCACCCCATGACTGTCTACACAGACATATGCACATGAAGTGAGTGGAAAGTGAGACATCATTAGGGGGCGTGGACAATCAGGTATATTGCCACTTGATATAGTCCCTATGGGTGGCAATTGTAACTCCCATACTATAGTGGTGAAGTCGTATTTTAATGTATGGGACTGAAATATAACATCAACTCTATAATTTAAAGGCAATTGGCTAACTGTTGTATAATAGTGATTGCTATGACATTGAAGACCTTTTACCAAATAGTCACAGACAGATTTTACCTGCATGTGCACTGAGGGCTTATAAAATATATCAATGTGCAACCCATCATCATCAACTGCAGTAATTCCCTCAAAATATTACTCTAAATTCAATTCTTACTTGTTTCTTTTCAATTCCTCCTGGTGAAACTCTCCAGCCAAAGCTGCCTCTTGCTTGACCTTCCGCAGCTGTCCTTCCAGCTTCTCCACTGTGCCCTCCCATGTCGTAAACGACTCTTTCAATTCTGCTTCCAAAGCTTTCAAACTGACCACACACACACACGCACACACACACACCTTTTAACTGCTTGTCAGTCACTACTTTTACTGTAAGGCTGAGGTTCATAGAGACAGTGCAGTGTGTGTGTGGACAAGCATTTGCAGGAACTTGTACCAGCTACTTACAGAATGTCTGCATACTACACAGAACACACACTTACTAGCATGCAGTTAATTAGAGCATGAATTATGTCTGTGCATGCACACAGGTATTAGTGTCCAGAGCAGCGAGCATGACTTCACATGCTGTCAGGGTGACCCTCAGTTGCTTATTTATTTATTTATTCCACAATTCCTCTCATTGAAATGTACACAGAACATGGAGAGCTCACCTTCTGTTCTCTGCACATACAGCTTGAAACTTCCTGTTCATTTTAGCACTGTTATCAGCTTCCTAAAACATAATGATATACGACAAAAACCATAAATTACAAACAATCCTAGAAGCTTCAACAGACTACAGGAAAACAACAACAACAACAACAACAACAACAACAAGAATTGCCTCTTGAAGAGTCTGCAGTTTCTGGAGCAGTTCATTTTCTTTAGCCTTGATTGCAGCCAAATCAGCCTCCAGTGTATCCTATAATAACAGTTATGTTGTATTGGTATTATTATTATTATTAGCATTATCATTATTATAGAGCACGAATACAATAAATAATAAATAAGTTAATATGAATGAATGATAACATATAAAAACAACAACAACTTGACTTGGTTTAATTTTTAGCACATGTGTACGTACTGCCTGTGCGGTGGCATCAGTGAGGGCAGAACTAGCCTTCAATAGTCTGGCCTCACTCTCTTCCTTCCACTTGGCCTGCTCTCTACATTAAAAATAATACATGGACATGTGCATACACCACACATGACATGCACATGCCCAGCCACACCTCCTCCGCCTCAATGGTACTGCTTGTCCCTACCTGTGCATCTCAGACATCTTTTCCTCCAAGTCTATCTTCTCTTGCTGAAGTGTCATTTGCTTGTCCCACTCTCTCTCCTTGGATTGCTGTACTCGACGCTCCAACTGCTGCTCCTGACATACACACACACATATATACATAAACACATACATACATGGATGCATGCTTACACACAAACTTACTTTATCTGCCAGCAAGGCATCTTGCTTACGTAGCACTTCTGACAGACTCTCTATCTGAACCTTACCAGCCATGACTTCCAACCTGTACCCTTCCTTCTCCCTCTGCAGTGATTGTCTCTGTTCAGTAAGCCTATAAAAAACAATACGTATATGTATCAGGGTTTCATACAGAGGTAGGGGTGCCCTGGAAATTCCCACCCCCAGCCGCATGGCAAGATATCTCACTCGCAGGCTCAAGCCTAATGTCTCCCATATCATACTGGACTCCTGCAACAAATACACTTTGAAGACGGTATCAAAATATACATACAAATCCTTCTACTGGAGAAGAAGTGAAGACGTGCCAGTGTTGGCTACAGACAACAGGCAAGACACCGTACCACATGTAGTAATATTACTCACCATTTGTAATTTACCTTCTCATTGGTCCATCTAGCACAGACCCTATGAAATACTTACTTCATTTCCAAATCTGCTAGCTCCTTCTGCAATGTATGGTCTGCTTCTTCCAGTTTTCTAAGCACATGAACACACCCAGCTACATAGCTACATGTGGAGTACATCTCTCAACATTCCCCACGACATACATGTCTGTTCAACACCTGCCCTAGTACCATGGTCATACCTGCTGGCATCAGTCAGTTGTCTCTCACAAGAAGCTACCTTCTTGGAGAGTGCATGTTGCTTGTCGTAAGATTGTGCAAGGTCTGCCTGCAGACCCTGGTTTTGGGAGGCCAGGTTGGAGCGCTCCAGTTCCAGAGACTTGTTCAAATACTGGACCTCGGCTAACTGTCTGGACATGCTCTGCTCACACTATAGGAAACATAACATGGATTGAGTCTTTCAATCAATGTACTGGTCTTACTTGCTTGCCATGCTCCTCTGCTCTCTCCTTCTCAGCCGACAATCTCTCATTTTCCGAAATCAGAGTTTTAACTTTCTGTTTCACCTATGTACAAACAGGAATAGAAATACATGGAGGACATCTAAGAGGTGATAGTTAGCTCACTTCAGTCAACACCCTCTCCAGCCTCCTGATCTTGCTCAGGTCAGATGATGTGTCATGACTCTGATTGGCTAATAGTTTCTTACGAGATTCCTCGAGACACTCAACCTGTATATGCAAATATGTGTGCATACATTTCTTTAATCCTCAATGAAATAGGAAGGGAAATAATACAATAATATATTAAAATTCAAGTCACATAAAAGAAAAATACAATTTGCACTGGTACCCTCTCCTCACCTCCATTCTGTACTTGGCTGTGACCTCTTTCAATAAGGTCTCTTGGTTTAACTACGCACACACACATTCACAAACACATGGACACACTTATGCACACACACACACACACACACACACACCAAGCACAATATATATATATATATATGTTGATGCCATAACTAAAGGTGCACACAATAACTCAAGTGAGTTAACTGAATTAATTCTACTGGTAATGCAAGCATACCACAGTGGAGTAAAAAGTCAGAGATAGTATAATGAGAATAAATAGTATTTACTATTAGTCTTGTGACATTTATAACGTTGCAGAGCTAAGCATGCATATTATATTCCGCATGTCACACCTGGCAGAGTGTTGCTCACATTGTTCATTCATCAATCATAATCCTAGTCATCATCTGTGATACATTAGATTAATGCTCAAGCAGTTTGCTAGTAAGGCCTTAAAATATACTTACTTCACCATTTAGAATTAATTAATGGCAACCAGTACCAGTTAGCTTACTTTATAGGACTCAAACTTAGACCCAAGCAATACATGTTCATACTGGAGCTTCTTGTATATCCTAAATATAAAAATGACAATTTATTACAACCATAACTTGCAGCTTATTTATTATGATAGAAATGAAATGATCAAGTCCAGACACACTTCAGTGGTGGTTATCATAGATTAGGGTGTGGTCTTAGCTGCACTTGAAGATTGTGAAAAAAAAATTTTTAATGAAAAAAAAAAAAAAAAAAAAAAAAAAAAACCCAGAGAAACTACAGCTACATGTACACACTCCTTCTTTTATGGTACTGTGTAACTATGTACTGTCACACTCTATTTTTTTTCCACCTATTTCTTCTTCCCTTGTATAGAGTGAAGGCCAAATTGTTGAGCATACTGAATCCAACCTTTTCACTTATGATTGATAGTCTTACATATTCATTTCTATCATAACAATAGATTGATTACTAACTACAACAATAGATTACTAACTACAACAATAGATTACTAACTACAACAATAATTCATCAGTCCATTAGTCAGTACTTACTCTCTTAATTCATCCAACTCTTGTTCCGCTGCATCTGCTCGCTAACCAATACAAGTAAGTGCCACTAAGTCAACAAAATTAATGAATGTAATGGCCTTACCTTTATATGTGGCCCTGTTAATTCCATGGAGAGCTGTGCTCGATAATTCTCCAGCTTGGCACCACTCAAAACCTAATAGTATCATATTAACACAAAATGGAATGCTGACAATTAGATTTAACTCATTAACTCCAGAGTTGTTAATATGCAGTACCATATGACATGGTAAACTCAAGGTTTATCTCCAAAGTTGTGTTTCAGTTGAGACTCACCTTGCTTCTGAGGGTCTCACACTCTATAATTTTCTGGTCTCTTTCTGACTGTAGTTGCTGAATGATGCTGTGAGATTTATGGTGTAAAAGGTCATAGTTCTCTGCTAATGTTTCATATTCAGCTTTCCTGCTTTGACAATTCTAAATAAAAGTATTAAACTCTGCCATAAAACATAGCTAACTAAACTAGCTAGGTTCGTTGCTACACACCACTGACATACCTCCTGTAAAATTAAGTGTTCCGTTTTAAGAGCCTCAAAGTTCGACCGGTGACGCTCTGCTCTCAGTTTCTGGTCAATTAAAGCTTGTTCCAGCCTTTCTAGTCTATCGTCTTTAGTTTCGTCCATCTTTCAATTTAGTGACCAGTGCTTCAATTAGAAACAGTTTGTTGTTGTCATGCCAACCAAGTAAAAAAATCCAACTACCTTTTGGATGTGGTTAGTGAGAACACACAACATTAAATTTTGCAACATGAAAACAATGGCAGTGGCAGGATTACCCACGCCATCGAAATAACTGATGGTGCCTAAAAACCAGCGCCTTGACCACTTGGCCATGTAGCGATTAGTGGGTAAAGGGTGGCTACGCCAGACTACTACCAGGTGATAGACTACAGGTGATAGCCTTCTGCTCAAACAGTACAAGCTAAGACGTGCGGGGAAGGGGAAGGAAAAAAGGGAAGGATAGGGGTAAAATAGAAATAGCAACTAATTGAAAAAAAGTAAAAAAAAAAAAAAAATATGGCAGCGGTGGGATTCGAACCCACGCCATCGAAATGACTGGTGCCTTAAACCAGCGCCTTAGACCGCTCGGCCACGCTACCAGGTTGAAGACTGCAAGGTGTTGAAAAACTATCTTAAGTTTAGCTTGCTGCTGTTGCGCGGTACTGTACCGTTTTTAACATGTTGAGCTTACTAGCTACAAGGGTTAGAGCTGTAACTAGAGTGAGGCATCAGATTCTTTCAGTAAGATTATCTATTGTGCATATATACCTTTATGTACATGCTTTTAGTATTACTCCAGCTCTTCCGGTGAAGATGAAGAAGTAGAGGTATTCAGTGGAAAAATACCTAAAGGTATGACACAACCTGTGGTACACTATAAACTAGAGCACTGTCCGACAAACAAATGGATCAAACTTGTATAGTTATGGTCTGTATTGACCCTTTACCTCAAATTTATACACCTAGGCTGTAGCTGAAATATATGCAGGCATAATTTGTAGTCATTAACTGTTGCAATTGGTTGGACTAGGCTGTCGATGATTATGCAGATAAAAGTCAAGTTTACTGTAATGACAGCTCCACCCCTCCCCCCCCCCCCCCCCAAAAGACATCTAGAGACATCCAGTTATCAATTGGAGAAGATACATAGCTAATTATACTTTTGGGTTTATTTTTTGATCAAACACAACTAATGGTAGCCAAGGTTGTTATTGCTCAAAAGTTTGTAGGTCAAGGTTGAGACTTACTTTATGGGAATATTGGCCTTGTGCAGCTCTTCCTCTAATTATCATCAATCAGTCAGCTTACCTTCAGTTTATGGCTAATGGTATGAGTGATAAACAAACAAACATAACGTGAGACTGGCTCAGGTAAATGAGTCTTTTGTACTTCCATCATGAAATTTTGTTTTTGTTTTTGAAAGGACAAGTGTGTAATATAAATTACTTTATTTGCTAGAAAAACTATCAATTAGCTTTTCCAGAAGTACAGGTCCTGGTGGCCAGAATGTCAACAAACGTGAGTGTTTGGTTTAGTTGAGGTCCTATAATGGCAGATAAATTATAACTTGTGTGTTCTACAATCATTTAGTTAACACGAAAGTTGAAATCAGATTTCATTTGGAGTCTGCAGATTGGATTCCACAAAGAGTCAAAGACAAAGTCATGATCCAGGTATCATAACAGTCAGTTAATGCATAAAGTCATGATCCAGGTATCATAACAGTCAGTTAATGCATAAAGTCATGATCCAGGTATCATAACAGTCAGTTAATGCATAAAGTCATGATCCAGGTATCATAACAGTCATTCATAATTTGTGCAACTTGACATTTCTAGCTGTGAATGCATGATCCCCAAGAAAGTAGGAAGTAGCTTGAAACATGATGGACCTTCTCAACTTTTTGAATAGAGCAAACATGTGTTTTGCGTGTTTTATTGTATTCAATGGATCAATGACATGTATGATTGGTTCATACAATTTGTCTTTGTGCAGCAAAAGAATCGCCTTAACAAGATTGGCGAGTTTATTGTTACATCTCAGGTCCATCGGACTCAGACAGAAAATCTCAAGGATGGTTTGGCAAAACTTGCCAAGATGCTTCATGAAGCATCTGAGGTTCATAAAGGACCGTCAGAGCTCACCAAGGCTAGAATAAAAATGCTGTGAGTTAATAATACTCATGTATAAATCACTCTGCATATAGCCTATTTTTTACTATTGATTTATTTCCTAAGAGAAATTCCCTGGCCCCTCCTCCCTCCTCATTATAATTAAGACTTGTATATACCCTCTATTGTATTTCTCACTGACATAATTGTTTGTAAAGCTTATTGCAACAAGAAATCACTGTTGCTTTTTATTTATTTTTAATTTTATTTTTATTTTTAATAATTCTGTATTAAATTTATCGATATTTTCCACCTTCCTTATTTCTTCCCTGTCTGCTAATGTTGAATTTATGTAATATATTCATAGGAAGAAAAGATTTGAGCAGCAGAGGAGAGCAGACAAGAAATATCATTCGTTGCTTAAGTCAAACCGGAGATTGTCTGATGACTAGACGTGCAAATGTTTTTAAATCTTGTCATTCTGTCTCATTCCTGATAGTCACCATTAATATTTACATCTGTGTTGAGTGTTTCCTTTATCTGGCCTTCATGCTGTGGTAGTCAGGGCTAATGTACATGGGCAAGTGGTGGATGTTGTAAGCTAAGAACTTGTACAGTTTCTTCTCAATGTCTTGTTTGAGTCGACTCTTGTTGAAGAGTGGCGAAACCTCATCCTGGTTCACTCGTGATCTGGCATTGTCCTCAGTGACCATTCGCTCAACCGTACTATGGAAAGTTTCTTCATTTCCTTCCTGCAGTAATAATAATAAGAGCATCAGTTACAATAGCAGAATTTGCAACATAACTAGTGATGTGCTTGAGCACAAATGGCGAGCGAGCCTAAATCTTAAACATTTGATTACTTCTAACACTCAAGATACTAAAAAATTGAGTTTTTAAATTACGTATACATGTATATACGGTAAAGGGGATTCATTGCCGTAGTAACCACTCCCTGCAACTCTTTTTTTTTTTAATTGAAAAAATATATATAATAAAGCAACAATAAAAAAACAAGTCACACTATTTAAAAGTTTTCTTTGTGATATTAGTTGTTTTTTATTTTATTTTTTCCAAAATAACTGAACATACCTACGCAAGACTTACCTTTGTGAGTAGTCTAGTGGTCAATTAATTTTCAAATAAATATTGTTTCATAGGGCTTATAACTAGCTATGACAAATAGCGTATTAATTCTAACTGCACCTGCAAAAGAATTCAAAGCGGTAAACCGTTCAATTTCCACGTCCACACATATATATAAACAAACATCCCCGATTTTCAATTGTGTTACCCCTGAGAGTGTCTCGCTCGCCAATTATAAACGTGTAAAGTAAACTTCACTGTTTGCAAATAATGGTAAGTTGATTGTACAACTCTGTGTAGCATGGTTGTGGTCTGAACTTACCTGCAATGGTGTGGATTGCACATGTTCATTGATTTCCTCCACCAGGTCTGCAAACCTATCGTGGAAAATGGCGCATGCCCAAGGCTCCTTGAAATAGCTGTAGAAGTCCTCGATGAGACCATCTTGCCATCTCTGCACCAGGTTGTTGAGGTACTTCTCATGGACATGATAGAGTTGCAGGTAGTTGGGGGCTGCAGTCAGTGGTTCCAGGCTCAAAGCTACCAGCTCATCCACACGGCCATACTGGTCCAGTTGTACATGCATGTACCCATTCCTGGTCTGTGTGCTCATGGTGATGGGCTGGAGGCAACACAAAGAATGGTGAAGGTTCGTGCATAGTGATGTTCATGTCGTACCTTAGTGGTGAAACTGCCAGGATCCTGTGGTGGTGTGGAGACCGGAGTGTAGATGTGCAGGTAGTGGTAGCCACCTGTGTACGTGTGTGTGTGTGTGTGTGTGACACATACTAATAATACAATAATAGTATAATACTAATTGAAGGATTATTCAGTCACTTACAATTGCTTTTACTCCCACTTACTAAATATATATAATTGGTAAGCGAGCGAAGCAAGTGAGATGGTGTTAGGGGTGGACAATTGAAAATCTGGTATATGTTGGTATATATTATATATAGATAAAACCTGGGGCGAGTAGTTGCTATGGCATTGAAAACTTTTACCAGACTTAAATATGTCATTCTGTTTTTGTTTTTTTTGTTGTTGTTTTTTATCTAAAATTACAACAAAAAAACCCTGCCAATTTTCTGTAACCGAGTGTTTGTCGTCAAGAGTTACTGGAAGAGATAGTCAGAATGGATTAATATTAGAAGCTAATACTACTTCGGAGATAAAGGTAAAAAGGTAATTCTGTGTTTGTTAATAAACAAATCTAGAAGGGGCAAAAACATAGGAGTGGCAATGGAGTAAATACAGAATCTGTATGTATAAGAGACCCTTGCAGTAAATACAGAATCTGTATGTATAAGAGACCCTTGCAGTAAATACAGAATCTGTATGTATAAGAGACCCTTGCAGTAAATACAAAATCTGTATGTATAAGAGACCCTTGCAGTGCTTAGAAGTATATGCTAAATGATGCTGATATCCTTTTGCGAAGTCAATAGGTAGTACTAAAAGGTTTCTGGGGGAGGGGAGAGCAAATGCTGCAGCCATCATGCACTACAGAAATAAAAGCTAAAATAAATCACATAACAATAGTGTAGTTTTATGCAACCTAACTAGGCAGGCTCACTCGCCATGTGCTAGCACACCACTACCATTATATATATATATATATATATATAAGTTCACCCGTACTAAACTTGACCTTCACATTATAAAAGTAACTAAATTGTCACATAATGCAATGATATAGTTGCCACATTAAGCTGTATGACACTGCTTCTATTATGCATAAATTGTATGCAAAAAAGAAAAGAAAAAAAAAAGGATGTTATACTTGGAGTGCTAGGCTATTCTGAATAGCAAATTGTCCTTGGCAGTACTCTCACTTGTGTTGGTATTACCTGGAAGATATGCGGCTGTAACTTTAGGTTGAGTATAGACAGGGAGCAGACATTGCTGGTCTTCTGGCTCATCAGATGTGCTGCTTTCATTATTATAATATGCCAGTGTAGGGTCCAATTTTGAAAGTAGCGTGTATGCCAGTCTTTCTCCAACTTCCTTTGAGTTGAAATTAGCATGGCTCCTGCACAGATTTGGCAATAATTAAAACCTGACAAGTGGGGTATTGTCTCACCATTGCTCAGCTCTGTATTGCCGGGAGAATTTAGTGAGAGGTCCGGCAGCTAAGATGAGGGGGTCGTTGGTCTGGTGATCGGTGTTAATTACGAGTCTTTGGTCCATCACAAGACACGCGTCATTCAGAGCTGCAAGGACAATAGAATTGTCATTATGTTACCCCGCCCTCTAATTGTGACAGACAGACCTTTGAAAGCCTCTGGATCAATGGCCTTCTGGTCCATGTATAGCAGTGCTTGAGCAGTTACTGTTACTGGGTTGTCATCTCTTTCTTTAGAGAAGGTAAGAGAAGTAAGTTTGCCATCTTTCACGTGACAGTGTGTAAGTGTGACTTCCTCCATCAGCTGTACGCCACTGCTGTGCAGACCAATTTTCAAGATATTGTTAGGCTTTGGAAGTGGACAGATGGAGCACTTGCCTGGACACGCCACCAGGACGTGTTCAGGACTCACTCCACATCCCAACACACCTTGGACCACACTGTATACATCCAGGTTGTTGCCAAACACTACTATTGGACCTGCAGGGACAAAGGTAAAGAAATAGTACACTGTGTGTGTGTGTGCGTGCGTTTGTGCGTGCATAAATGTGACCGGTTTGGGGAAAATCCGCCTAAACGCGGCATCTAAAATTTTCTAATTTATTCTACCAGTAGGTTGCACTGGGCCTTGGGATGTCGTCCTCCTAATTTGGAAGCTGTAGCACAAGCCGTCTTCACCCTACCCATTACAACACTTCAGTATTTTTGCTAAACTTATTATTGCTGATTTCGAAAAAAAACGGTGTGTAAAGGCATTGCTAAGGTCAGGGGGCATTCCTTGTATCCGAGACACTGCGGACTAAACCGGTTACAGGCGGATTGAAAGAAGTCGAAAAGGCTTAATGCAAGGCTCCTCGAGAAACTATGATGGCTAAAATTGCTTGAGTACGTGGATAATGTAGAATAGTAAGTGAATTAGTTAGCTACAGTTTTCCCCCCGCTGTTAGTGAAAAGCCCGCCAATAATTTCTTAGCAACGCTGTACACCAGTCCAACCGGCTAGTGTTTCTAGCCTCATAGCGCGAGTTCTAGAGCTCGCCAGAGCTTACAACTGCGTCATAAGCTAGAGCTAACTGGTGTCTATCCATTTCTGCCATAAAAATTTTTGGAAAAAATTGACCCATAAGGCTTTACCCGGAGATACTGAAAAAAATTGTTTGCCGCGTTTAGGCGGATTTTCCCAAAACCGGTCACAAATGTACTTCAGTGGTTTTGATAAAATTGGGTAAACACAGTGTTTACTGGGCCTGCATATGTGTATACTATACTGTAACTTGCCTGTGGTGTCTAGAAGATAATTGTTCTTAATCCAGTGAGTGAGGTAGCGTTTATCATGAGCATCATTGACTGTGAAGATGTTGAACTGCCTGGAGAGTTGAGTACCCAGTGCTGGTCCAGGTAAGTACTGAGTGCCCATGCACAGCACGAGGTAGTCGTAGTACAGCACACAAGTCTTGTCCCCACAGTCCACGTACACACTCTGCTCAGGCCTGGCAGGACACAACAGTGATACAATATACTAATCATTGGCACCATTTTTTTTATTTTAAAATTCATTTTGTATTATTATTATTATTAATAATAGCAAATTTTCTCGTTCTAACCCCAAAGAAATCTTGCTGTTTACATTGTGTTGTTATATCACCACGGAGAGTTTGACCTCAGTTGACCCCTGAAGAGGACTTTTTGGCAAGAAGTCAGAAACGTTGTGTTAAGTTTTAATTAACAATATTGGCTGTTAGAATGATAAAATTTGCTATTATTATAATTATTTCAGCCGAGAATGACTGTATTATTATTATTATTATTATTAGCTATTATTATTATTATTGATTATTATTATTATTGATTATTATTATTATTATCGCTTACACCCCCCCTCCCCCCCCCTCCCATTTGGTTCCCAACTTGCCTGTCTAGGGCCACAAGTTTCCCTGTGACAGTATTGACCCAAGTGTTAAGTCCCAGCCTCTGGTACTGGTCTCTGCTATAGTTCATTGAGTTGGAGGTGATCGAATGCTCCCGGCTGGCATGGGAAGTGGAGAAGGGAGTGGCAGCTGGGAAGGAGTGTGGCGAGAGGAGTGTGAGGTTGGAGAAATGTAAGTGTGGTGAAAAGAGAAACGTCTCAAGAAATGAGACGGCAGTATCAGATGCTCCGACAACAACCACTCTGGAGTTCACATGAATCTGGAAGATACAACAGACTCAGTGTGAACACTGCCTTAGCCATGAAGTCAGTATAGCTGTACCTTGGGTTCGTAGGCCAGCTTTCTGTTAGTGTGATACAATGCATATGGAGGCTTCTTCTGTACCACCTCATCCAGGGGAGAGTTGATGTCTAAATCTTGAGTGTCATACACTATTTGTGAACGAGCTCTAAGAACACAGACAACCAGATAGAATTGTGTATTTCTGACCCTACTGATGCTTACTTAATGGGGACCATGTGTGTGAGTGCACTTATGATGCTGTGAGGTCTCCTGGGCTCTGTCTGCAGTCCTGGGTATAAGGGATAGTACAGACAACTCTTGTAGCAAAGCCTCAAGCACTCCTGCAGGAATAAGTGAAGCACACGAGATGATAGGGGGACATTTGATTAGGATTTATACATGATATTATCATATGGAATTTGTTAATGTACATATAGAAGTATACTTAAAAAAGCAAACATGTTTATGAATTGAATTGTACAAATTCCAATGAAATTTTGTATGTTTTATACATGTAATCTGAGCATAGACCATCCTGTGGTTTTGAGCCCCACTACAGTATTATCACAGACTAGTCACTATTTTTTGTTGTACTTGTGAACTTTATATTTTATGCCCACATTATGCCATAAAAATTAAAAAAATATAAAAAATATATAAAAAAAAACAAACAAAAAACTTCAAAAATGCTCAGAAATAGGAAAATATTTCAGCCATATTGTCAGGTATTACTAATGCCAATAATTAACACTATAATTCAGATTTACCTTGAGGAAGAATTTTGTGTACGAATGGAAGACAGGATTGAGTACAAAATGGTGCAAGTGGGCGTGGCTGGATGGAGGATGATAGTCGTGGTACACAAAATAGTCAATGTTGAAGTGAGTCTGGATATATCTGATGTCCTGTGGAACGTATGCAGACAGACATAAATGTGCATGCAAACAGACATACATGTGTGTGCAGACAGGCATACACATGCATGCAAACAGGCATACACATGCATGCAGACAGACATACACATGCATGCAGACAGAGATAAGTAACATGTGATAAACTGCATTACCTCTTCCTCTCTGAGTACGCACACGCCCACCAGCTGGTGAGCACACTCGGCCACAAGAACAAACAGAGGGGTGGATCCTTCATCTAGCGGATCACGTTTGGCCTCCAGGTACCTATGCGCGTCCTGCAAGAGATCAACATTGCCACTCACTTCTGTCACAAGTTCAGCTAAGCTGTCCACATCAGAGGAACACACTGGGCGGACTGAGAAGTTGCTGGAATAGCAGAGCATATTATAGAACATAACTTAAGACGTTGTATTCTCATGATTAAAGAGTTCATCTTATTATTTTTTAAGTGATGACACATGTGTAGGGCATACAGAATCAAGCTAGAGTGCCACACACAGATGGAGCATTGGTTCACTGAATAGCAAAAATACTTATATTATTCAAAAGCTGGTTAAAAATTTTTCAGAAACCAAAAGTATGGTAATGAATGTGTAAAAAACTACTACCAGTATGTAAGAGTCACAACTCACAACATTCAGTACATTTACAACATACTGAAGCAGGCCACACTTGTGTAGTGCATACAGATCCTGAGGGACCACTACACCCGGTCGAGGCAATATTCTCTAAAATAATACATATAAAATGATACAATGTCCTAAATTGACATAGTTCTAGTTACTGTAAATTGCGTGAGGAGAGGGAATTCAGGAAGAGAGTGAGGCTGCGATAGAACCAAGTAGTCATGCTCCTACGCATATAAAGAAGGACATTAATTAATCATTCGACTACAAATTGATATCTTACTGGAAACAATTGGAAAACTATAGGCAGCAAGTCCAGTGACCTGGAAAGAAATGCAGTTAGTTTAAGCATCATGATGTAAGTTGCCCATGTTAGATACCCGCCTCTACCTGCCTCATGGTAAATACCCACCTCTACCTGCCTCATGGTAGATACCCACCTCTACCTGCCTCATGGTAGATACCCACCTCTACCTGCCACATGGTAGATACCCACCTCTACCTGCCTCATGGTAGATACCCACCTCTACCTGCCTCATGGTAGATATCCACCTCTACCTGCCTCATGGTAGATACCCACCTCTACCTGCCTCATGGTAGATACCCACCTCTACCTGCCTCATGGTAGATACCCACCTCTACCTGCCTCATGGTAGATACCCACCTCTACCTGCCTCATGGTAGATACCCACCTCTACCTGCCTCATGGTAGATACCCACCTCTACCTGCCTCATGGTAGATACCCACCTCTACCTGCCTCATGGTAGATACCCACCTCTACCTGCCTCATGGTAGATACCCACCTCTACCTGCCTCATGGTAGATACCCACCTCTACCTGCCTCATGGTAGATACCCACCTCTACCTGCCTCATGGTAGATACCCACCTCTACCTGCCTCATGGTAGATACCCACCTCTACCTGCCTCATGGTAGATACCCACCTCTACCTGCCTCATGGTAGATACCCACCTCTACCTGCCACATGGTAGATACCCACCTCTACCTGCCTCATGGTAGATACCCACCTCTACCTGCCTCATGGTAGATACCCACCTCTACCTGCCTCATGGTAGATACCCACCTCTACCTGCCTCATGGAAGATACCCACCTCTACCTGCAATGTAAATACCACTCTACTTAGCCTAATGGTAGATACCCGTCTCTACCGGCCTCATGGTAGATACCCGTCTTACTGCCCATGGAAGATACCCACTTACCTGCCTCATGGTAGATCCCACTCGAACCTGCCTCATGGTAAACCCACCTCTACATGCCCAATGGTAGATACCCACCTCTACCTGGCCTCATGTAGATACCAACATCTACCTGCCCTCAGAAGATACCCCACATCTAACATGCCTCATGGTAGATACCCACCATACCTGCCTTCATGGAGATACACACATCACCTGCCTCTGGTAGAACCCACCTCGACCTGCCTCATGGGGTAGATACCCACCTCTACCTGCCCTCTGGTAGATACCACCTCACTGCCTCATGGTAGATATGGTAGATACCCACCTCTACCTGCCTCATGGTAGATACCCACCTCTACCTGCCTCATGGTAGATACCCACCTCTACCTGCCTCATGGTAGATACCCACCTCTACCTGCCTCATGGTAGATATCCACCTCTACCTGCCTCATGGTAGATACCCACCTCTACCTGCCTCATGGTAGATACCCACCTCTACCTGCCTCATGGTAGATACCCACCTCTACCTGCCTCATGGTAGATACCCACCTCTACCTGCCTCATGGTAGATACCCACCTCTACCTGCCTCATGGTAGATACCCACCTCTACCTGCCTCATGGAAGATACCCACCTCTACCTGCCTCATGGTAGATACCCACCTCTACCTGCCTCATGGTAGATACCCACCTCTACCTGCCTCATGGTAGATACCCACCTCTACCTGCCTCATGGTAGATACCCACCTCTACCTGCCTCATGGTAGATACCCGTCTCTACCTGCCTCATGGAAGATACCCACCTCTACCTGCCTCATGGTAGATACCCACCTCTACCTGCCTCATGGTAGATACCCACCTCTACCTGCCTCATGGTAGATACCCACCTCTACCTGTCACATGGTAGATACCCACCTCTACCTGCCTCATGGTAGATACCCACCTCTACCTGCCTCATGGTAGATACCCACCTCTACCTGCCTCATGGTAGATACCCACCTCTACCTGCCTCATGGTAGATACCCACCTCTACCTGCCTCATGGTAGATACCCGTCTCTACCTGCCTCATGGTAGATATCCACCTACCTGCCTCATGGTAGATACCCACCTCTACCTGCCTCATGGTAGATGCCTGACTCACCTCATCTCATATTTTTCATCAATAGCAAACAACTGCACTGCAAGAGCACTTGCAGGTCCTTTGAAAATGTATTGCTTTTTGTGGATCCTTTTAACCGGAGCAACTGAAGGGACAGCTATGTCTACCGTCTCTACACCTGTCACATGAGAACTCTCCAATTTTTTATCATCTCCATCCGCTGGTCCCGTAGCATCTGTGAGACTTTTCTGTGAAACCGGTGTCCCTTCACTGGCGGTAGAAGCTTGCCTTTCACCATTTCCAGCTCCTTCATTAGAGTCCTCACCAGGTACTAGTAGAGACTGGCTCTTGTGTCCATCACTAACTGCACTTCCTGTAGCCAAGCCTCCTGCAGACGTTCTAGATTCTGTTCTTACTGTTGATGACCCAGGACTTAATTCTTCCACAACTCCTGATCCTGATGCTAGAATCTTACTAGATGAAGTGACATCAGCGTCTTTAGCTGAGGTGCTAGTCTGACTGCTTGCACTCATTCTGTTAAGAGAATCCAGTCATCTCATACACAATGCAACAAATAAAGCTAACTTTTGTGTTTCATAGAGAGAGGTTTGTGGTGTCTGTTGCTCCAGCAAGCCTGATGCAGAGTCACCTGAAGAAGCTTGCTCTGGTTCACTTGCTGAGCTGGCTCCACCAGGAGGCTCACGGAGCAGACCTTCCTGGGCTGTTGCCACCTCTATTTGAGAATGAATGCTGGCCACCGTGGTCATGCTACTTCTCTCAGAACCTATAACATCCCGTGGAATTACAGGCTAGTTGATGCTGTTCAAGTGGCATACATACCTATGGTAGAGATGGTGTTTGTCTCATCTTGTTCATGTGGCTGCCTCAGTCCATGGAAGGACTCCAGCTGGTAAGATGCATTCAGATGATCCACATCCACCACTGACGTCACACTTAGGAAGCCCACTGCAATCCCATTCACCTGGCAAGCATCCTCGGTGAGTTAGAGGACACAATCACCTAGCCCCTCCCACACAACTTACATCTGCAACAATGGTCTTATGATGCTCGTCCTGGGATTCTATCAACTCTGCTAGAAAGAACTCTCCTGCAGCATAAACAGTGAAGAAATGTGACATGTGATAGGTTGTGTACATTGCACTGTAAATATCAGATGTAACTATAGGAGGTGGAGACAGAGACATAATAGCACTTGCCATATTGGTGGTCGACTCCAGTCTCGGAGGACTGCATGAAGATAGGCATGAGATCGTCCGTATCCTCTACTCTGGCTTCCCTCACATGCAACATGGGGAAATGCTCGTGTCTGTGAGCCACATACAAATCTGGACCTCCTGCAGCACTACCAACTCCTACTGCCCCAGGTGGTTTATCTTCAGTCACAGCTTTAGGGGCCACTTTCTCCATGTGAGAATTTAAACCATTACCTATATTAATGAAAGGAGTGCTCAGTAATTACATCTAATCTCTCAATTTCCAGTTTTTCTGACCCAAGCTTTGTCCAGAAGAGGTTGTGAGGTACACATACTGTAGCAGTGGGATTGTCATAAAGGCAGCTCTGCCAGGACAAAGGACTAACATAAAAAAATGGAGTAATTTGAGAATGATTATCCTACCGCAGGAGTTCTGCAGCTGCTGCTTGTGCAAATCCATCTTTTGCAACAAAGAGATGCATAAATAAGCTGTTGACTGGCTGCAGTAAGGTAACAAGGAGAATAAAAGGTTGGAAATATGTTGACTAGCTCATTACCGTAGATTTCTGTGGAGCCTTAAAATGAGCATGAATCCATTTCTCCCATGAGTCTTGATCGACAGAACGTAGAGTTGGATAATCCATAAGTGCCATGTGAGCCAGAATCATTCCATTTTCCACTCCCACCAGAGTTATAGATAAATTCGCATATTCACTGAAAGTAGTGGCATCATGTCAGAATATATACAAGCTTGCCATTTTTTTTAGAAAACACTTACATCACCATTTCTACATCTGTCCTCCCAAAGATGTTCTCTGTCTGTCTAGCAACCATGCTTGAGATGCTTTCAGCATCTGCACTCTCGGACCTCCGAGCTACGAAGTTTTCTGTAGCCATTTTATTTTTTTGCACAGTTTCCAGCCACGTCTTGTTGCCATAACACCAAGCTCCGCCCACGAAATATTTGCTAACGTTAACATTTTTAACCGCGCGCATTCTGAAAGACCTGTTGGAAAGTAGAAATAATGGGGGAAAGGCCTGAAGTATCTGTGGGCTCCGCTGCTAACGCGGCTGAGCAAATCGCTATGACAGTATTTCAAACCGCCCTTTATACTGTGCAGGAGAGATTAAAAACTTTTCAAACTTCTAAGTTTAGTTGGCCATTTGATTCTGGACCTTGTACTCCAAAAAGTGTAAGTGGACATAATGGGAAATTTCTAAACCAGCCAATTTCCCATGTCTCATCAGTTGACCCTGATTGAGGCGTTTTGAAATTCCTTGGTATTTTATTGTGTTTGTATTCAGCAGAAGGCTTGGATTTTACTACTTGTTTTACTGTTCGTATACATGTGAATACATGTGAATACAGTTGGCAGAGGCTGGGTTTTACTACTGTGGTACAGTGCAGTCTCCAGACTGGGTGTGTTGCATTGTATGCCATGAAAACATAGATGGCTGGGAAGAAAATGACGACCCCATGTAAGTAATTCAATTGTTCAGCAGGTGATGCTTTGGATGGCAAATGTTTACACATTTAATACTGCCAGAAACAATGGGATGTTTTCTATCAGCAGAAGAGATAATGTGGATTTATGATGAAATGATGCACGAGACAGGCTGTGGCTTAATCTGCAGCAAAGAGTTTTAGTCCTGTATGGTCCAATGAGCACAGAAATATCTTCCAGTCACCTGCCAATCTCTTCCATAAGGGGGGTGGGGGGAGTAACACCAGGTGGGTGGGGCTAGGATGAAGTTTAGATTAAAATTATTTGGTAGAATGAAAGTATGTATTTTTTCCTCAGTGAAGAACATAAGAAGTGCAGTCCAAAATGTGCGTACCTGAAAGTGAAGGATCCTCACAATATCACTGTAGCTGAAGTACTGGACTTGGAGAAAGCAGCCATTGACTACTATGTGGTGAGTACATGCCACCACTGTGTCTTGGACACTGGAATGAAAACTAGGGGTAATCTGGTTCTGAGAATACATAAAAGTGAAATTAGATTAGATGGTAGAAAGAAAATTACAATAATAGAATAGTTGGTGATGAAAATAACGGGAATAGAATAGATGGTGGAATGAAATAGTGGGAATAGAATAGATGGTGGAATGAAAATAATTAGATGGTGGAATGAAAATAACGGGAATAAATAGATGGTGGAATGAAACAGCAGGAATAGATAGTGTGGTTAGGTAAAGTGTTGGAAGAACAACTACAGCTATACCAAGGGTTGTGCCACAAACCAGAATGAACATGGTTTCAACTATGGAGCTAATAAAATGAGAAATTGAAAGTGGACTTCACTTGAGATAGTGTGTGGCAGTGCAATTGTATGATCTGACTATAGAAGTATAACCTGACAATACACAAGAAATATACCACACTGTGTTTTCAACCGAGTTGGGGTCAAATATTTCAGAGTTTTTAATTATAAATACTGCTCCCTTTTCTAGTACAATGCAAATACAATGCAAATACAAATACTTGTTTTCAGAAGTTTTTCTATACTTTGAAAATACGAAAGAGCTATACTTGCTAGTAAATCATGTATATTAGATGGTCACATCACATACAACAACAAATAAACACACACACACACACACACACACACACACACACACACACACACACACACACACACACACAGAGTTGTCTTCCATGCAATATTCAAACTAATTTTCTCCTTCCATTCTCCCAGGAATAACAGCAGTAGTTTTTTGAGAGACTTCCCCTTCTTTCTCTTTCTCCTCTATTCATTTTTTAAATTGTATTTACAATATGTATTTTAAGCTATGCAATCATAAATTTTGAATACATTGCAAATACATAGAGCTCAGAGAAACTTAACTCGATTAAACATTGCAATTACTGCAAAAAATGTATTTAATTGCACTTAAATACAATTGCAATGTAATTGACCCCGACTCTGATTCAAACACAGACCTTCATTCGTTTTCTTTAGTTATGGGTGCATCTAGTGGACCATCTGGTCCCGGGGGGGACCCTGGAGTGTGCAGTTCTATTGCACTGAATTTCGTTTTATTCATTTATTTGTTTGTTTGTGTGTGAAGAGTGCTGAAGCTAGCAAACTGGAAGCAGACGGTACTGGATATGTGGAGGATATGCGGGAGGAAATAGAAAAACTAATTGAGCAACGAGAACAAGCAGAAAATGACTAGTCACGTCACACATAATATAATGCATTTTTTAAAATTTCACCTTATCATGATAATTATAATCGTAGTAGGAGGATAAAAAGATTTACATAGTATCTATAGGAATGAACGAACCAAACAGTTTTGATCCAGAGTATCGTCACTAGCTGGATACAGTGAAAAACTAAAAACAAAGCATTAGGTGCTGATGGCTGGAGGTGATATAAGAGAGGGTGATGATGTAAGTGCACATGGCTAGAGGACTAATTAATGGTAGGGCAGCTATTGATAAAGATGCCAATTGCTTTAGGAGTGCAGAAAGAGCAAACTATGTAAATAAATACAGAGGTAAAAAGTAAAAGTGAATTTAACCTGGTGTTTCGACTTCTTGCTGAAGTCCTCCTCAGGGGTCAATGAGGTCGAACTCTCTGTGGTGATTATATATGGCAAGATAACTTTGTGATTATCACCACTGAGGGTTTGACCTCATTAACCCCTGAGTAAAGACTTCTGGAAGTCGAAACATCGGGTTAAGCTCTAATGAAACGTATTGGCTGCTAGAACTGAGAAAATTTATACATGTACTAATTTCAGCCGAGAATGACTGAATCATCTTTTAATTAAATGGTCTCCTAGACTGATTATTCTGGAGTCAGACCAGTTTATTTGGAGTCAGAGCAGTTTAGTTGGAGTCAGACCAGTTTATTTGGAGTCCAGTGTTCCAGTAATGTTAGGCTACTGCATTGTCCATGTTTAAACGATTTATAGCATATCGTTTTGGTTTCTTCGTTTTAATAGATATTATATTATGTAAATGTTGTAAAACAATAAATACATCTTCCTTATATAAAAGACATAATTCAAATGAGCTTAACTTTATGATATTATTATTATTAATATTATTGTGTGTTTGTCACCGATTAGCTATTGCTTCAGCTTCAAGTTGCTTGGCAGTTTCAATTTTCTTCTTGATTCCATCACACATGACTGCCAGTTCTGAATGTCTCTTTTGTAACTGCTCTAGCCTTAATCTCATCTCCTCACTCTCGTCCAGTTGCTCTTCAAAATCCTTCAGTAACGTCTTGTGCCCGACCAGTCCGCCTTTCTGCTTGAGTCGCTGATTGTCCGCGCGAAGTGCATCACGAGCTTGCTTCAAGTGTGTCAACTCGTCTCTTTTCTATATTCACAGAACCACATTCATTCATTCATTCATTCATTCATTCATTGAATTCTGGGCAGACTGCCTGGCAGGACTTACTGTAGCTAACTGAACTTCTATTTCACTCAGTACAGCTTTTCTCTCTGCCTTCTCTTGCTACATAGGAACACCAGAAATATTAATAAGTATATAGAATTATGTGTATTCTATTACCTGCAGGAACTGTAACTTCTCCTTGACATGGGTGAGCACTTGGACAGTGGATGTCACTTTCTTCCTAAGCTTGAGAATGTCGTCATTTCTCTCCTCTATCTTCTCGTTCAAATCTATGTTGTTTATTTTGAGCTGTTCAAAGTCAATCATGTGAAGACCCTGTGCCAGTTGTTCCTGTGCGAACATACATGTTTACCTTCTGCAATAATTTTTATTCTTGCCTTAATTTAAACAAAATCGTTTTCTAGTAATCAAAAACATGACTCCAAATAATATGCATGTCATCAGATCAGGAGTTCAACTGCAGCTAAACAATTACTTTGTGTAAATATTATTTTAAATCCTAGTCTGTCTGTTATTTCTCATGTATCATCACAACTCAAAATGAACAAAACCATTATGTTCAGTTTTATTTGTGCAATACGTAAGAATGTCTAAACAACTGCTGCACTTACCTTTTGCCTCAGAGACTCATTAAGTTTGCTCATCTTGGCTGCTAGTTTGATGTTGTTCAGTCTTATCTATGAGGGAATAGAAGGGTTGGTCACCAGTGACCACAGTATTCATTGATGGAGCTGACCTTTTTGATCTCCTCTTCCTTTTCATCTTCATTGGCATGATGATAGTCCAAGTCAGCTGCTGTCAGACGTTTGCCTGTTTTACTATTAAGCAAACCCACAAACCTGTCTTTTCTGCATGCTATTAAATATTCCCTGTACCACACATCAACAACAACAAACAACAACAACAGAAATAATGTGTTGGATAATTGAACAACTAGATAATAATAACAGCATGCACTGTAGAGTTCCTATGCCACAGAATCAGATAGGCTTATATATGTGGCTATAGTATGTGGAGTGAGTTCAAGTATCATTTAAATTAGTGATGTGCTTGAGCATAAAATGACAAGCAAGCCTAACACTAATGATTGATTTTAACTTCTAACACTCGAGCTACTAAAAAAAATCAAGCTTTTAAATATGTGTTATGGACATACCTACACAAGACTTAGCTACATTCATGGTTAGTCTAAGGCAAACATATTTTTAAGTAAATACTGTTGCGTAGGGCTTATAACTATGACAAATATCATTAACTTACCACTGCCACTAACTCGAATAGAAATGAAACTCTGGTAAGTTTTAAAAGTGTTAACTGCACCCGCAAAATAATTTAAAACGGTAAACAATTCGATTTCTAGAGTGATATGGGTAATGATCAATAAACCAGAGGATTCTGTTTAGTGAAGTTTGGGACGGGGTCGACCATCGAACTAACACAAAAATGCCAGGGTCAAGGTACAAAAATGACATACATACGTCCATATATATAAACAAACAAATATCCCCGATTTTCAATTGTGTTATCCCTGTAAGTGTCTCGCTCACTATGCTCGCTCACCAATAAGTAACTAAAGAAGGTCGACAATTTCATACCAAGGTCATAGTCACAATTATAACAAACACTACCAATATTGATTGGAGCTGCATTGAGTCTCAAGATCAAAGCATATGTATATAATAGAGAGAGGGGGAAAAAGATAATTTTTTTTATTATACGTGATATTGAACTTTTTACAAACCTAATTATGCCAAATGTTTTCATCTTTCCCTACCTTGCTCTCCTGGCTTGCTCCATATCATTATTCATTTTGGCCACTAATTTTTCTTCTTTGCGAGCCTGTCTCTCTCGAGCTTTTTCCATGCTACTGCGCAGTTCACTTACCTTATCTGCAATTAGATGCATTGATAATCCAAGCCAAAGCCATAAATATTATCAAAACTATACTACTATACTTAGCTATATTAAACTCACTTAGAATAATGGAGTAATTTCTGATATCAGGTGCTGGTCTGGGTAGCTCCAATTGATCCTTATCTGCCTGCATAATTATAGTAGTATTAGAAGTAATCAGGCTGTGCCAGGAGTATTGAGGGCTAGTACACATAATGATGTGTATATCACAAACCTTTTTTTTGGCCAAGTACTCAGCTATTTCCTGCTCCAATACGCTTTTTTGACCCTCCAGTGTTTTCTTTTCTTCTAAACCACTCATAATCTGTTCCATTAGTTCTTGTCGAAGTTCCTCCTGGGTTTCTTCATCCTCCTCTTCTTCTGTGATGGCTGTTAAAATGGCCACACTATCGGTTGTAGGTTTAGCAGATAATTCAACAGTCGGTGCTTGGTCTGTTTCTTCTGCTCCATCCTGTCGATATACGATTAATGATTATGGGAGAGTTCAAAAGAATTACATGAGAAGGAGGAGGGGATATAGAGGGGAGGGATTTATGACAAGTGGATCTAATATTTTAGCTCTTACTTCAACTTTTCCTTCAGTTGTTTCTGTGAGCTGACCTCCTGAGCCATCAGTATATTCAGTAGATTCAGTCCCACTGGTTTCTGGTTTGTCATTCTTTTCTCCATTAACTCCACTTTCAAGTCCTTTATCTTCCTCCCTCAGTATATCTTCTCTTACACCTTCCTCACTTTTACCCCCGTCTCCTCCATTAGCTTCTCCTTCATTAGCTTCTCCTTCATTAACTTCTCCTTCATTAGCTTCTCCAGCTTTATCTTGGCCTGCACCTACAAAAGCTTCTTCCTCAGGTTTAATTTCCTTTTCCTCTTCCTTTTGATCACCTTCAGTATTCTCTACATTTACGTCATTACTATCTGGAGCTACTTCCATTGTCTTTTCATCTTTCCTCTGATTATCTTCAGTTTGATCTTCCAACTTCACTTCTTTGTCCTTGTCAGCATCATTTATTTCCTTGTCTTCAGCAGCTGTTTCATCCTCTTTCTTTGATCGTTCATCAGCACCAGCTGTACCATGACCTTCTCCTCCAGTTTGCTCTGTGTTGCTTTCAGTCCTTTCTGTACCTAAATTACAATACCACTGCATCTTGATTTGCTCTCGCTGCAATTCTTCAATTGCTAAATTACCTTCTTCGGTCGTTTCCAGCGTACTGTCAGTATAAGTACTTTCTGTCGTTCCTCCCAAAGTACTCTCTTTACTTACCGCCACGGGAGGTTGCGCTTCTCCTTCCACTGCTTCGGCCATCTGTACCCTTAGAAATGCTGAGCTGTTAATTCTTAATGTTAGTGTTACTATAGTTACTTTCTAAAATGTCACCTGATAGGAACGTGATCCACGTCAAAAGGCTGCGTTTTGATTGGTTCAGATTTTGGCGCTTGAAGTTTTTACCCGCCAGATAATAAATTACTTAATGCCATGTCTGGGCGGTTGTTTGGTATTTTGCAGTCCAAACGGTTTTCTTGTGCACTAGTCAGCTATAGCTTAACAGGGCGCTCATCGCCACAACAGTATTTAAGAATGAGTTGTGTAACCAGCAGTGAAATTGCCATGCTGTCACGTGGTCACATTCAGGTATGCCTTTTAAAGTTTATTATGATTACTATTTTATTTAGTCTGTCACCACTGCAGCTTATTCTTGGCCCAATGTTCTCAGGAAAAACGTAAGTTTTCATCAGTAATACATAGTCATGGCGTTTAGTTTCATTGGTTGATGCTGAATGCAGTACAGAACTGATGAGAAGAATGAGGAGGTTCCAAGTGGCTAACCATTCTTGTTTTATGATCAAGTACGCAGGAGACGACAGATACAGCGAAGCAGATGTAGCAACTCATGACAAGTAAGGTTTCCAGTGCTGTCCCTTTACCATGTTGCATCATTTGACCTATTGACCACTTGGTAATTAGTATGCAGTGAAAATTGAACAGGGAATAAATAGTTCATGAGTTTTTATTTTATTTAATGTGAACTAGACACGAAGTTTGAGAGGGATATGGAACACGTTGCTTACACGATTTTTTTTAACCCCACCTTTTCACTTTTACTGCTTTATTGATCTTAAATTTATTTAAGAGAACCCAGCTTAATGTGTTGGCATTAGGCAACTTCTTTGTGGCGATTAATTCAAATGAATTGTCTACTTGCAGCATGTCTGTTGCTACTATTTAAGCTAAATATGGTTGCTCACTCCATAACTATCATAGCCTCTCCCTCCCCCCCTGAGCAATGGAAAGAGGGGGAGGGGAGGTGCAAAGTAGTGTACCAGCATGAAGCGAGTTTGCACTACTTCGCCACAAGTGAAAGAAATACTTCTGACATTCCATAGAATTTTTCTATGGTTCCAGGAAATGATTGGTTCAAACGGTCGTCATAGTAACATGTTACACCAAGAAGGTCTGTATTATGTGGTAATGTACCTTCCACAGGCAAGTGACCACTGCCACCTGTGCCAAAACCTTGTCCAAGGTGAAGAACAGTGCATTGCGCTATGGAGTGATTGGCATTGACGAAGGACAGTTTGTGAGTAGTCTCTCTATGGGAGGACTTTAAGCATTTAGCCAAATTTATATTTATGTCTCAGTTTCCGGACATCACAGAGTTTTGTGAAGACATGGCCAATGCTGGGAAAACTGTAATAGTAGCAGCATTAGACGGCACTTTCCAGAGAAAGGTAGGTAGCAGATCATGTATTTAATTTTAACACTTTGAACATTTGTTTATCATGTTTTTGTTGTAGCCATTTGGTGCGATACTGAATCTTGTTCCGATGGCAGAGAGTGTGGTGAAATTGAAGGCAGTGTGCATGGTGTGCTACAGAGATGCTGCTTTTACCAAGAGACTTGGCTCTGAAAAAGCGGTAAGGTGTGGCTAATTATATATGTTGGCTTGTGAGTATGACTTGCATGTTTTCTCCCAGATTGAAGTGATAGGTGGGGCAGAGAAATACATGGCAGTATGTCGGACATGCTACTCTTTACCAGACCGGCAAACACTCCTCAAAAACGTCACTCCTATTCGTGGGAGCAGTGACTTCACCATCGGACGCCATCTTGATCTAGGCAGTCCTCTATTTGACTAGCAGTCACCAACTCCATTCTCCTCTTCTTAGTCAGCCTCCCTCTCTTTCCGTTCATTCTCAGATCAGTATTATTTTTTAAGTATGCACAGTAAAGTTAATTTGCACTATTTTGAGTTTGGATTTAGTATCGGACGGTAGATTATGTTAGCTAGTCCCTCTGTAAGGAGCAAGTGGGGGGAGTATTAATACTGCCCCTGAAGTATGCAAGGTAGGCTTGGGAACCACAAAAATGATAGCATTCTATTTCCCTTGGCATTATATGTACTGTTCACAGGAATGAATCATAGGTAAGGAAGGATGTGAACAAGTGTTTATATTGTTAATTTACTCTGATATTGAATTTCAAATAAAACACCAAAATTACAAAAAGAAAATAAGACTGATAGATGAACCTCCATATGCAGTTGACGGACAGTCTTGGTTGGGTGAGAGATGCTGAAAGGTTGGCTGGTACAGATATCAAATCATAATTCACTAAAAGTAGCTTGTGGATGACGTCCCATTCTAGGTGGGGCCAGAGGAGGAGGAGGAGCCTGTGGCAAAGGAGGTGGAGGGCTGTGAGGTGGCGATAACTGCAATACACATGGAGTAAATGCTTAACATTTAAATATTCACTAGTGACATTTCATACCATTACCAGAAACTGAACTCAAAAACTGCAGAAAGAGGCTATGAAACCCTTTACCAGATATGTTACAAAATGCTCCCACAGGTTCGGGTACTGTAAAAAAAAAATTTCCCCATCAATGCAAATTTTTATAACATAGAATTGCTGAGTTTCTTGTCCTAGTTTCACTGATGCCTTTACCACAAATCCATACTCGAGGTGATAGATATCACAACTCCAACTTAGTCTTATCTCCATGGTTACTACAATGAAGTGTACCTAGTGTAGGACTCACCCTGCCCAATTGGCTAGTAATTGTTATGATAATGTTAATTGTTTCGCAGATTAGGCTAGCACAGATAAACATAGAGATGATTAACACAACGATGACAAACTACCATATAAGAAGCTGGTAATGGATATCACTGGAGCATCCATGTTACCAGGTATTGGACAACAACAGACTTTAACATCAGTGCCATGTGATATCAACACATTCAACACATTAGTAGCAGGTAACTAACGACAACTTCTGCTCCTTCACTCACCCTCAGCTCTGCGAAGTGGTGAGGGATGTGGAGCTGCTTGCCATTGTGTTCTACAATGAGAAAACCTCTCTTCTGGGACCGTCCCACCACGTACACCTCCTCCCCTGCACGCAGGATGGGAGGCGGCCCTCCACCGGTAGACTCTGGGTACATGACCTTCATGATGCGCCACTGGGGAAACCCCACCTTGTAGTTGCCAACGATGGTGTAATTCCTCACAGAATAAGGGGTATCCCCATTGTGAAGGTGGGCTTTATTGCGACCAGAATCACTGCAAAATATACAAAATTATAATAGTAGTGTATTTGCACGAGTGAGATTAAAAAAATTAATAAAATAAAGAGAGAGTTTAATCTGCTATATTCAAGCTTCCTTCATTTAAATAAGTTATATGCGTGTGTGTGTGTGTGTATGTGTGTGTGTGTGTGTGTGTGTGTCCCCAGTCGAGTAGTACCTCCGCGCGGTTGGGGACGGGCAACGTACATTTACGGCTAAAACTACTCACGCAAGTTTGGAACTTCGTGTATTGAGCTCAGGGCATCGTGCGATGATGTCACTCAATTTGCGCCAAACTTGTTCCCCTGCAGAGAATTTGCAAATCTCTCAGGGCAGAAATTTTGCACATAGAGCAAGGAAAGCTAAGAAGAGAGCTGGGAAGAGAGCTAGGAGTAGAAGGAGTGTGTGGAGATTGGGTACTTGGAATGTGAGATCGATGGTGGATACTGAGGGTCCTGTTGAGGTCGCCAGTCAGGGCACTGAGAGAGGAGAGGAAAGAAAGGTAGATTAGGTTGTGAGGGAGCTGTCACGGTATGATGTGGTGGTTGGTGCTCTGCAGGAGACCAGATGGTTTAGCTGTGGGACATATGAGGTTGGTGACAGCATGGTACTGACATCAGGCAGAAGCACACCAGGAGAGGGACAGACAGTACAGCGGGGCGAAGGAGTGGCACTAGTACTTAGGGGGCCGGCGCTGGCAGCTTGGAAGCTTGGAGGGCAGCAATGGAATGCCTGCAGTTCAAGGTGTGTGACGGCAGTTGTACAGATGAATAAGAGACCATCCAGTAAAGTACACCTAGTGTCTTGCTATGCCCCTACTAGAGCAGCGAGCAGGGAAGTCAAGGAAGCTTTTTTCCAGGAGCTTGAGAACATTATTTCCTCAATACCACCAGAGGAAATGTATATAATTCTTGGGGACTTCAATGCGCGTGTAGGATCAAGGGTGAGTGCTGAGGAAGAGTGGAGCAGCGTGAGAGGTCCACATGGCTTTGGGGATATCAATGACTCCGGGAAGGAGCTCCTGTCCTTCCTCTCTTTACATCAGGCCACAGTATGCAACACCTGGTTCGAGAAAAGAGACATCCACAAGCATACATGGCAGCACCCCAAGTCCAAGCAGTGGAGCTGCATAGATTATGTGGTAATGCGGCAGAGGGAGAGAAGCTTGTGTCTGGATGTGGCAACCAGAAGAGGTACTGAGTGCAACACTGACCACCACCTTGTAGTCATGAAGTTGCAATTGGAGAGGTCCTCAGGTGGCACTGGGAGAAAGGGAGTGAAGACCAGAAAGTTAGATGTAACCAGACTGAAGGAAGGATGTGGAGATGAGGAAGAGAGCATGAAAGACAGGTATCTCCAGGAAGTGCTGCAGAGGGCTGGGGATAGCTGGTGCGAGAGTGCAGGAGTGGAGCACAAATGGTCAGCGGTGAAGACAGCTCTGACTAACGCTGCTGAGGAAGTGTTGGGGAAAGCAGATCGTCTCCAACCTGACTGGTTCCAGGAGTCAATAGCCCAATTGCAGCCTCTTCTCGCAGCTAGAAATGCAGCTTACTCTAAATGGCTGGGGACAAAGAGTGTGATGGACCTCAGCAGGTTTAGGCAGGCAAGGAATGCAGCAAGAAGAGCCATCAGGAAGGCAAAGAACGACTGGTTCCAGGACAAGGCCACGAGTTTTTTAATTACGTATAATACAGTAAAGGGGATTGAGACGGAGAGGTTTGGAGGGAAGAAGGTGTGGAAGGCGATAAGAGATATGCAGCGAGGACGCAGAGGGCTGCTCCCCCGCAGGAATGCTGTCATCCAGGATGAGATGGGTGAACCATGCAATGACAAGAACGCCCAACAACAGAGGTGGAGGAGACACTTCACCAAAGTGTTCAACATCAGGAGTTAGTTCAAGGAAGAGGTGTTAGAGTCTATGCAACAGAGAGAGGCAGATGAGAGCTTAAGCCTCCACCAGAGAAGCAGCGGAAGCAGCAGGAAGAGCCTACATGAGTATGACGAGGGAGCTAGGCCTTACAGTCAGTTTACCCAAGACGAAATTTATGGTGGTAGGGTTGGGCGTGACTGATGAGGACAGGTTGCCTCTGCCCTTGGATGTCAGTGGCACTAGAATGGGTGAAAGAGTTCCCCTATCTAGGCTCCTTAATGTCAGAGAGTGGACGGTCCCATGATGAAGTGGATAGGAGGATCACAAGTGCTTCCAAAGCATTTGGGGCATTAAGGAGAGCAGTCTACAAGGATCATACTCTCTCTGTGAAGACAAAAAGAAGCATATATGATGCATGCGTGCTGCCAGTGTTGCTGTATGGTAGTGAGTGTTGGACACCATTAAGGCGAGATTTGAAGAGACTCAACAGCTTTCACCACCGGTGTGTACGTGTTGTTCTTGGTATCTCTAATTGCAGACAGTGGGAAGAAAGCATTACCTCAAGCGCTGTGAGAGAACAGTGGGGGGATGTTGAAATAATTGAGACCAAGCTGATGCGACGCCGTTTAGTGTGGCTAGGACACCTCTCCAGAATGAGAGCTCACCGGCTGCCCAAACTATGCCTCTTTGGATGGTTGCCACAGAAAAGGCCTTGTGGAGGTCCACGAAGAAGGTGGAGGGATATGATTAAGAAGGACCTACAGGCCGTGCAGGTTGGTGATGATTGGTACAATGTGGCCCAGGACAGGGGGAAATGGAGGAGTGCCTGGAGACTGAACCTGATCAAACACCAAGACGGCACAACAGAGAGGGAGGCTAAGAGGAGAAAGGAATGTGCTGTGTGACGTGTGCGGACGACGATTTGGGCGGAAAGGCGACAAGGCCCGACACAAGTGTGCTGCTGAGAGGAGCAGACCAGTGAGTGAGCAGGAGGGTGCAGCACAGTGTGAAGTGTGCTGGAGGTGGTTCCGCAGCAGAGGGGGTTTGGCGGTCCATAGGTGCGACAGAGAGAAGGCTGCGGAGTGCGGTGCAGCTGGAAGCGCTGGTGTCTCCCAGGGGGGTGTTGAATGTAGGATGTGCGGCAGAACTTTCAACAGGCGGAATGACCTCAAGAGACACAAGTGCCGTGATGAACGCAGCAAACCAGTGCAGGAACAGCGGGGTTCTCTCCAATGTCCGATTTGCGAGAGATGGTTTAAGAGTGCAGGCGGTCTAGGTATTCATAAGAAGAAGCTCCACAGCAGGAGTAGTAGCAACGCTGACCTTGCTCCCTCCAGCAGGAGGGCCACGTGACCCAGTGGGCAGTGGTATACCAGGACCAGGACCAGGGGTGTGTGTGTGTGTGTGTGTGTGTGTGTGTGTGTGTGTGTGTGTGTGTGTGTGTGTGTGTGTGTTTTCAGTACTTGTTGGTATAGTATATGACAGATTTGGGAATCCACTGAACATGGTATCCCCCATAAGGTTTGCACGGTGGCTAGGGATGGCCTCCTCCAGCGCTGTAGCACAAGCATATTCACCCGATACAACCACGTACAATTCATTATTTCAGTCCAATTTATTAAGAGAGCTGCTACATGAAGGAGTTACTAGGTCTGGGGGCATGTCATGTAGTATGTAAACTGCGGGTCTTCATATCACTGTAAACAAATCTGGCCACTGGCCGAGTGGGAGAAACTAACTGGGCTCTATTTAGAAAAGACACAATGTTCAATACAGACTGACCAGTAGGTGAACTAGTTAGATACAGACAGACCAGCAGGTGAACTAGTTAGATACAGACAGACCAGTAGGTGAACTAGTTAGATACAGACAGATCAGTAGGTGAACTAGTTAGATACAGACAGACCAGTAGGTGAACTAGTTAGATACAGACAGACCAGTAGGTGAACTAGTTAGATACAGTTTTCCCCTCGGTAAGCAAATAGCGTGCCAAAAGCTTGGACGCTCCGTACACAAGGCTGACTGGCAAGTATTCGTTGCCACACATTTAGAGTTCCAGTATTCGCCAGAGCTTACAACTGCAAAGTTGGAACTGTCAATTATGTATTCTTATCCACCAAAAAAACTCGACCCATACAGCTTTATACACGTGGCAAATGTTTGCTGTTGTTTCAGTAGCCACTGGTGCAGATTCCCCCAAACCCATCACTTATATTTACACTGATTCAAATAAACACCCAACACTTTGACACTAATTGTGTGTATGTGTGTGCTCATGCACATTGCTACACGCAGTGGACTCACTTGAGCAAGGACTGCTGGGCGGCGCCCTGCAGTCGAGCTTGTTGTAAAGAGAACTTGAGTTGCGGCCAGTGTTTGCGTGCCAGGAACATTCGTGCAACAGCCTGGATCTTCACGGCAGCACGACTCAACACACGACGTCTCATCACTTCTAGACTCTTACGGAACTCTTCACTGAAGGACACAATAAACAAGTCACATGATAATCACATGACTCATGCTATCGTGTGATAATACATGACAGTAATAGTCACACACAAATATTGCACAAACAACATCGCAATATGTCAGGGAACACACACACACACACACACACAGAGGACAGATTAGACGAGTCTCTCTGAAGACATGTAACCTCAATATTGAAGATGGAACTCACTATTAAGTGGCCATAGCAACCACATATCAACACATGAGCTCATTTCATCTATTTAACTTGCTTATGTGTGTTAGAGTGATATTAGGTTTGTGTGTGTGTGTGTGTGTGTGTGTGCATGTGTACAGATGCAAGTGATCTGTTATTGTCATAATGGAGATGACATCATCACTTATCTCCATTATAGGTTTAATGAGGGGAAGGCCATTTTGTCTGCTGGCCTGACTAGAGCCGTTTACGTACAAACTGTCTCACGAATAAAGTCACTAGAAGCTTGAAATGATGCATAACACCTCCATACATGTCTCACACAACACTGGTCCCCTCTGTACCCAGACTGGGTCCTCTCTGTACTCAGACTGGGTCCTCTCTGTACCCAGACTGGGTCCTCTCTGTACCCAGACTGGGTCCTCTCTGTACCCAGACTGGGTCCTCTCTGTACCCAGACTGGGTCCTCTCTGTACCCAGACTGGGTCCTCTCTGTACCCAGACTGGGTCCTCTCTGTACCCAGACTGGGTCCTCTCTGTACCCAGACTGAGTCCTCTCTATACCCAGACTGAGTCCTCTCTATACCCAGATTGACACCTCTCTGTACCCAGACTGAGTCCTCTCTCTACTCAGACTGGGTCCTCTCTGTACCCAGACTGGGTCCTCTCTGTACCCAGATTGACACCTCTCTGTACTCAGACTGGGTCCTAGTCTCTACTTGCCACTCCCTTCTCCCTAACCCACCCTTTCTTCAGGTCTCTCTTCACAACATCAACCCAGCATCAACTACAGAGCATTCTTCTGTTATTCATGAGTGCTCTCCACACCAAGCTACAGCTTTGCCCTGGGCAATAAATATTCTAGCAGCCACAGCTATTTGTCTTGCCCCATTATCATTAGTGTTTGAGGGACTTTTTTTCCTTCATTCTCTCAATCACACACACACACATACACACACAGCAACAATACTCATAGCCACACCCCTACAGATAACCTCCCAGTTCTGCTTCCGTGCATATCTTACTTGAGAAAGACCCGAGTCCTGCCCAGGGCGTAGTGGTCCTCAGAGACTTCCAGCTCTTCCATCAGCTGACCCATGGACTGCAACAGCTCCTCCGTCAGCTCCTGGTTGTCAGGAAGGGGCGTGTCTGGTCCCAGGGGTTGGGATAACATGTGGTAGCGTTGAATAAAGTCATCGTAAGACATCCAGTTCACAAAACCTGCAAAGAAGAGATACGCACACACACACGTAGGTTCAGTCAAAGATAGAAAGGTTACATTGATCTCAATTCATTTGCTTCTATCTCCTCCTCACTATGGGATAAAGGACTCAATAATAAATTAATAGAGAATTTATTCAACTTTCCACACTAAGTCCTATATCCTGCACACTAAGTCTTATATCCTGCACACTACAGCCCTATATCCTGCACACTACAGTCCTATATCCTGCACACTACAGTCCTATATCCTGCACACTACAGTCCTATATCCACACTACAGTCCTATATCCACACTAGTCCTATATCCTGCACACTACAGTCCTATATCCTGCACACTACAGTCCTATATCCTGCACACTACAGTCCTATATCCTGCACACTACAGTCCTATATCCTGCACACTACAGTCCTATATCCTGCACACTACAGTCCTATATCCACACTACAGTCCTATATCCTGCACACTACAGTCCTATATCCTGCACACTACAGTCCTATATCCTGCACACTACAGTCCTATATCCACACTACAGTCCTATATCCTGCACACTACAGTCCTATATCCTGCACACTACAGTCCTATATCCTGCACACTACAGTCCTATATCCACACTACAGTCCTATATCCTGCACACTACAGTCCTATATCCACACTACAGTCCTATATCCTGCACACTACAGTCCTATATCCACACTACAGTCCTATATCCACACTACAGTCCTATATCCACACTACAGTCCTATATCCTGCACACTACAGTCCTATATCCTGCACACTACAGTCCTATATCCACACTACAGTCCTATATCCACACTAGTCCTATATCCTGCACACTACAGTCCTATATCCTGCACACTACAGTCCTATATCCTGCACACTACAGTCCTATATCCTGCACACTACAGTCCTATATCCTGCACACTACAGTCCTATATCCTGCACACTACAGTCCTATATCCACACTACAGTCCTATATCCACACTACAGTCCTATATCCACACTACAGTCCTATATCCTGCACACTACAGTCCTATATCCACACTACAGTCCTATATCCTGCACACTACAGTCCTATATCCTGCACACTACAGTCCTATATCCACACTACAGTCCTATATCCTGCACACTACAGTCCTATATCCTGCACACTACAGTCCTATATCCACACTACAGTCCTATATCCACACTACAGTCCTATATCCACACTACAGTCCTATATCCTGCACACTACAGTCCTATATCCACACTACAGTCCTATATCCACACTACAGTCCTATATCCACACTACAGTCCTATATCCTGCACCAAGCTTTGAATCAGTAAACCTATATTGACCCTAAACAGACTACTGGAACTGGTTCAGTCACTCAGATGGTTGCAGAACTGGTTTAGGTGCTAGATATGCGAGATAGAACTAGTCCAGCTGCTTGGTAAGATACGAGTCCATACCGACTGCCTAAGAACTACTATCCCTTAGTGGACATTGGCTTCTCAGTGTTGCTATGGTTACCAACAGTGTTCACAGTAGTTTCACCTTATTAGGTTTAATTAATTAAGTAGGTGTGAAGCCTGTCAGTTTAGCTAGTAAGGCTTCTGCTCACATTCTGTAGATTTATTGTATGTATTTGTTACAAGTTACTAAACTAAGAATTGTGCACGCAGCAGAACTAGCTAGGTGAAGACACAGGACAAGCTAGGTTGAAATATTTAAAAATGTCAGAGTGTTGGATACAGAAATACCAACCATACACCGCAAAGTACATCCCTGTGCATAACCTCCCAGTTACACCAACCATAACGGCTAACTCCTTTTACACCTCTACTTCACACCCCATCACACCACTACCCTCTTCAGTGCACCACCAACTGAGCACGATCAGTTTTTGTTACTAAGCAAATCTGTGAAATATGCTCCCGTAGAGTATAGAGAATGCAATGCACTTCAGACATTTTACTCTCAGCACTATCAATTACCCACTCACTACACTGATGCAGACAGACAGCAGACACACTACAGAATGAAAGAAACAACCAATAACAACACGGCGTGTTCTCTTTTAACTGACTCATCTAAAGTGATACAGCAACCACTCTATTAAAATTCTACCTGCCCACTCTCTCACCAACGTTCTCATAAGAAATATTTTATAAGCCCCTCCCACTAGTGCTCCACCACCCCAACCAGCCCCACCCATTAACACATTTTCTTACTAGATTGGACCAAATCCACAGTTTCAAACACAGCCATATGGTGGATCTGTGAGGATATCACATCTCTGTCAAACTGATCTGGAGTCTGTGTATTGTTGGACTACACACACACACACACACACATGAATTCACCAGTCACACAACTGCTAACCTACAGATTGCTAACAAAATCTCTTACCTTTATACAACGAACAAAATATGGCTTTGACTTGTGTAGAACAGCCAGCATATCCTTGAGGTTGGACTGATAAAACAAACACACATACACACATATATAGACCATGAAATAGCTAACATGACTTGATTGACAGGAGCCACTCTACCTGGAAGTCCTGCACGTAAGTGGTCGGTTGTTTACTCTCAGAGTGCCTGCAAGGATTACAACAAGAGAGTCAGATAACTCCATGGGCAAATACACGACAGATAACACACAGAGCCACAGAATGTGAAAGCCCACGAGACAGCCAATCAGCAGTCAATATGGACCACCACCCAAACCACAACATCAACAAACCAATTAGCAGTGATTATAAACCACACCCTCCCACCTGCCCACACACATGGACCACTTGAGTGGAACATTTCAAGAAGTATCAACAACATCTTGAGAGCCAGTCAGGATGGACTTGAGCTAATCAACCACAGCCATCTTATCAGGAGCTGCAGCAAGTGGGCTAAAAGGTTGAGCGTCTCTCCCACAAATACACACATCACAAGTATTGCCTTCAAATCCTGCCATATCAACACACACACACACACACACACACGAACTATCAACAGCCCACACACAAACACGCTTCCAGTTCACCACGGTAGGTAGGCAGGACAGTCATTGGTGCTCTCATTAGCTTACCACTACAAGTTATTACAACTCACACCTATTAGCACTTGCACTGATACTGATCTCTGTTTATAGAGTGTGTGCGAGTGTGCTCGTATGTTTGTGGTGGCATGAGCGAGCTCGACTTACTGAGCATGTCTGTTAATATAAAGATAAATCAAATATATAAGTATTTTATGAAGCCATCTAAGATAAATAACCTTTTCTACACATACCTGCTAATACAACTGCTACTGTATTCCCTGAATAGACTGCACACGTCTTATTCTTGTCCAGCCTGCAAACCGTGTGCATGCTATCTGAGGGCACGTTTTATTTCACTCACCAATCAGTCTTCAAACTATCGGGAATTAGATTTTTGTCGGGGCAATGAAAGACAGACACATGTTGTGTGTAAAGATGAGAACCTTGGAGTGCTTAAACATGTGTAGCTAAACTATGTCAATTTCATGCCACAACATCAAAATAAATGCTAGTACTGAAGAATTGTTAGGTGGAGTGAAAGCTTTTCCAGCATGACAGTAGTCCCCGCCTCCCCTCCCAGCTGCTAGCTAAAGTATACTAAATGGTAGTCGCTTGTCGTCTGTCTATCTCACATTCATCCTTTCTTCTTATCCAGTTCAAGGTCACTAGCAGTCAGGTGCCAACAAGGGAAATTCCCTTCTACCGTCCAAACACATACCAATATTTAGAGTTTAAACATGTGATGGGGTACATAGCCACACCCAATAAGTAACAATGCTAGTGCATGTGATTCTAAAACAATTTCTTTATAAGTTTTTTCCATCTCTTTAACAATTCAGAATAATAATAATAATAATAATAATAACAACAATAATAATAATAATAATTATAATAATAATAATAATAAAAAAAAAATAAAAAAATGACGTTGCTGCTTCCTTATGGTTAATTCCTGCACACGTGCCACTAACTACTAAACTGAAGACTTGCATAGCTAGACATCAAACAACCCTCTTCACGACACACACACAAACACACACATCTAGGAGCTTACGTGGCATGCTGCAGATAAGCAGGTGTGATCCGGCACATCTGACCTCTGGCAGACCCGTCAGCTACAAGCCAATACCATGACATCATCACACACAAACAAACATCATTGCGGCTCATAACAAATGCCATAAACCAACAGTTCACACACATACATACATCACTAATTGCCACCTCTCAAGAAGGTCACTTGAGATCACCACCACAAAACAAAATAACCAAAGAAAACAAACTTCCAATAACAAACACAAACTACAAATGAGACTAGCAGGATGTCCAGCACATGCAAGACATCATTTGGGGTCAAAGGTGAAAAAGATGCTTAAACAAATTGTACAAGTACTAACGTACTATTGAGATCCCGGTTCAACTCCACCGCAAACAAATGAGCAACAAACCCAAACTTGCAATCCTACACACAAACACACATGAGTCACACGTGTCAGCAATTTCACACCTATCTTAAACCACGCCCCTCACCACTACTCACCTTGGACTTGAAGGTGGAGATGATGTCATCAGCGACAGTGTCAGCATTGGCATTGAGTAGTCCGTACAAGTCATACACAGTCTCGCCACCCGTGTAATGGCGGATGGCGAAGGTGGAGGACGAACCACTCGGGGGGACAAAACTGGCAAACACACACACACACACACACACACACACACACACACACACACACAGCGGGCAATTACTCAATGAAGACTTTGTACATACACATGCATGCAAGCATAAGAATACGGGTGTTAACTCTAAGTTCAGAGAACAAGATCCTAAAAATAAGTATTACTTTTAACTGAAGTATTAGCTCAACTACAACAACCATCTCAACTGTTCCTTCAAAGACCCCTTACCATCTGTTGGACTTGCACTTCTCTCTCATTCTCACTCTGATGTCTTCTGATGTCACTCTGGAATAAAATATAACCATACAATGAATTACAGGAGCTAGTAGCTATATTACCACATGTGTGGCTCTCTTCAATAAATTCATTTAGTGAACAATTCTCGCAACTTGCATTCAGGAATAAGAACAAATGGCCTTCAACTGGAATGGAAATAGTGAGTACAATAGGGGAGAGAAAAAAAGCAAAGCAAACAAACAAAAAAAAAGCAAATGGAATCAAAATGGAATCTTAGGGTATAAACTAAGGTCTCTCCTCACACCCACTAACCACACCCATCAAGCATTTCTTACCGAGGAGACAGAGTTTCTTGATTGAGCATCTCTAACATTCCTCCTTCCTAGAGCAGACGGACAGACAGAAACAAAGTGAATGCATGCAACATGTTGCATGCACATGTGTGTTAGACATGTTGCATGCACATGTGTGTGTCAGATATGTTGCATGCACATGTGTGTGTCAGATATGTTGCATGCACATGTGTGTGTCAGACATGTTGCATGCACATGTGTGTTAGACATGTTCATGATAGATATTCACCAGTTCTCATGTATGCAGTACATGTTTTCTTAATCTCAACCTTATTTTAGAGAAATAAAAAATATTTTAGAGAAATAGAAGAACAGATACTAAATTGGTACGGTATGACTAGGGGCCTGAAACATTAACCATTAGTGATCACAGGGTCACATGATCACCACCTGTGCCCACATGATCACTATCTGTAGTTACACAATTACCAACTATAATCACATGACACAACAACATCACATGATCACTGTGCCCAGTATGATCACATGACCCAGCGACACTGCCTACTGCACCCACCAATCCACCTATGAGCTCAACACATGTAGAACAGTCATAAACCGAGTTCTCAAAGAGTGGGTCCACACCTTCTTCTCTGTAGGTTAACACAAAACATCACTAGAGACAGAATCTGACAGAAATATTCACTAATTTATCTCGTTAAGGTGGTTAAGGTCTCGTAGTGTTCCAGGTGAGAGAGAGACTTACTGGCACGTCTGCACTGTCTTAGTGAAGAGAGAAGACACGTAATACTGCTGCAGCTTCTCTGCCGACCAATTAATGCAGAGCTGCTCCAACGAGTTCACCTCGTTACACTCGTAGCCAAACAGATCTACGACGTTTAACACATGGCCTTCACTAGAAGTTCGAGGGGAGTGGCCAGATGTGGTCGTGCCTCCTTGAGATCGGTGAGCCACGCCCTTCAGGAGCGTGTTGACCCTGCGCATGACTGCTACAATGGTCCTGATGTACAGAGCCTTGGCCAGTGCATCTCTCGCACTGTTGGCCTAACATACACACACACAAACAAACTAGATGTGTGGACACTTGTACAGCCTATGTCCTATCCTAACGTGTGAGTGTGTGTGTGTGTGTGCATGAATGTGTGCATTGTGGGTAAGAAAGTGGGTGTGGCTTACAGCAGCAGCGGAGCACTGAGATTGGACGGTTTCATCACCGCTATTGTAGGTACGCAGAGTTAGTCCTTTCTGGAGCTGACCATGTTGGACTCCCAATAGAGACCCCACTGCACGCAGTTCTGGATCACACACACACACACATACACACACAGTAACAAGAGAATGAGACAGCTTGCACAGAACTCCTCCTCCATATATACAGAGGTAAAACTTTCAGTGAAGGAAAGCTGGAGATTCTAAAACACCACACAAGGAATAATGCTACAGAGTGCTGTGGACACTTTATTGGAGAGAATCAAGTTGCACACACACACACACACACACACACACAATGTTCCAATTAATGTTTTCAATCCAAGTGGTGCAAAAAAATCCGTGTACATTATTGTACATATCAGAGCTGGTAACTTCATTTACTCAATTCATAATCCTGCTTTACTCCATACAATTACATTACATTAGTGATTCAGTCATTCTCGGCTGAAATAATATTATAATAATTGGAACTTTTTCTCTTTTTCGAAACGTCGGGCTAATTAAAAATATTGGCTGTTAAAACATTTCCTATTATTTTAATTCCATTAGTAATAGTAGTTTAGGTATCAACTGGCAAGTATTAAAAATAATAACTAGTGATGTGCTTGAGTACAAATGGCGAGCGAGCCTAAAACTACACTATTGTTAAATGATTGATTTTAACTTCTATCATTCAAGCTACTAAAAAAAAAGTCAAGTTTTTAAATTACGTATATACGGTAAATGGGATTCAATGCCATAGTAACCGCTCCCCGCAACTGTTTGAATTGAAAAGAAGCAACAAGATCAAGTCATGTTATAAACTTTTTCTTTGTGATATTCTTAGTAGTAGTTGTAACGCACAATACTTTCACATAACTGAACATACCTACGCAAGACTTACCTTCGTGGTTAGTCTAGTGGACAATTAATTTTCAAGTAAATACTATTGAGTAGGGTTTATAACCGTGACAAATAGCGTTAACTTACCACCGCCACTAACTCGAATAGAAATGGAGCTCACATAAGTTTTTGAGTTTTAACTGCACCCGCAAAACAATTCAAAGCGGTAAACAATTCAATTTCTAGGATGATACGGGTAATGATCGTTAAACCGGGGAATTCTGTTTAGTGAAGTTTGGGACAGGGTCGAACGCGGAGCGAACACAAAACTACGCGAGGGTCAAAGTACAAAATGACATACGTACGTCCACACATATATATAAACAAATAAATATCCCCGATTTTCAATTGTGTTACCCCTGAGAGTGTCTCGCTCGCTCGCCAATAAATAAAAATAAAAATAAAATCAACAACAACAATAAACCAAGTGATGCATACTGTATTTATATGAGTATCCAAGTGGTGCATACTGTATTTATATGCGTATCCAAGTGGTGCATACTGTATTTATATGAGTATCCAAGTGGTGCATACTGTATTTATATGCGTATCCAAGTGGTGCATACTGTATTTATATGAGTATCCAAGTGGTGCATACTGTATTTATATGAGTATCCAAGTGGTGCATACTGTATTTATATGAGTATCCAAGTGGTGCATACTGTATTTATATGAGTATCCAAGTGGTGCATACTGTATTTATATGCGTATCCAAGTGGTGCATACTGTATTTATATGAGTATCCAAGTGATGCATACTGTATTTATATGAGTATCCAAGTGGTGCATACTGTATTTATATGAGTATCCAAGTGGTGCATACTGTATTTATATGAGTATCCAAGTGATGCATACTGTATTTATATGCGTATCCAAGTGGTGCATACTGTATTTATATGAGTATCCAAGTGATGCATACTGTATTTATATGCGTATCCAAGTGGTGCATACTGTATTTATATGAGTATCCAAGTGGTGCATACTGTATTTATATGGAGTATCCAAGTGGTGCATACTGTATTTATATGAGTATCCAAGTGATGCATACTGTATTTATATGCGTATCCAAGTGGTGCATACTGTATTTATATGAGTATCCAAGTGGTGCATACTGTATTTATATGAGTATCCAAGTGGTGCATACTGTATTTATATGAGTATCCAAGTGGTGCATACTGTATTTATATGCGTATCCAAGTGGTGCATACTGTATTTATATGCGTATCCAAGTGGTGCATACTGTATTTATATGAGTATCCAAGTGATGCATACTGTATTTATATGAGTATCCAAGTGGTGCATCATGCAAACCAAATAGTGTGGCACCATTCATAAAAACTCTAGAGAGAACACTGCACACACACACACACACACACACACACGGAGGCTGAGACGGAGATGATAAAGGAGAGTTTCTAGCAGCCGACAGTCCCACTAGCTGACTCATGCAATAACCAGCTCTGAAGTTGAAGGGCAAGTTTTACAACACAATCATATCATTCCAGCTAACAAAACATGCACTCATCAGGGACGCTAATGAGATGCTAGTACAGTTAACACACACACACGCCTCTCCACCCTGGCTGACTGACTATTCCACGAGAAAAGAGGGTCATATCACTTGCCAGTAGCCAGGTCAAGTCAGCCACAGAAACAAACCCTATACCATGCAATAAAAACAATTCCTAGTAATCTGAATGGAAAGGTCAACACTGTACGGCTCTCAATGAAAAACATAAAGTTAGCCCTCCATAATGGGAACAAAAACGTATTGACAAAAGCTATCTGATTACAGGGAAAATGAAAGAACAAAAGATCTCTAGGTTATGAAAATACACTCAACAGTTGATAGCAGAGCTCAATAGAGCCAGCCTAGAAGAGTTTGTTAAAGACAAACTGCTTATCTCTTACAGCTATCTTTTCAACCCAGTGAATTAAATGGACAAACATAAAGAGACCCAAAACAACAAATAACCACAGCACACTGGATGCACTGGGCTACATTCACAGGAACAGGCTGGCTCCTAGGTTTATAGTTTTGCTTTTTAAAAAGGATATCGGAAGAGAAAAAAAAACATTGGGGAAAACATATCAGCAGGATAAGTAATAGTTTCAAAAGCTAGTTCATCTAGTTATTATTTACTCTTGTTGTTGTTGTGTAAACAATTCTCCAGGTCTATTGGCAGTAAATAGGCCGAGCTTTGTCAACGCATGGCCATCTCTACACTAAGTATCTCAACCAACCATAGATTATTACAACAGTCACTGAATTATTTTTTAAACTAATCAATACCTTCTCAATATCCCAAGACTCCTCATGTATATCTTTGGAACAAACACACACACACACATACATACATTCACACACCACTCACCATCCATCCCCTGTAGAGACAGCTCCTGATTCTTGGCCTCATAGAACAGAACATTTCCTAACAGTAAAATGGCGCCTAGAACCTTCACAACATCTGTGAATGGAATGCCAAGTTGAGCCAAGCTCGACTACAAACAAGTAAACATACATAAATACAAACAAACAAACAAAGACTCATACTAGATTGATAAATATATTGAAATATTTCTTGCCGTATGATTTTCTCTATCAAACTTGAATATATATACCAGAAATTCCTACTAAGTGAGGTTGGGGCCAGGAGGTGTGAGGTTGGGGCCAGGGGGTGTGAGGTTGGGGCCAGGGGGTGTGAGGTTGGGGCCAGGGGGTGTGAGGTTGGGGCCAGGGGGTGTGAGCTCATATGAAGATGTTTTGTTAAAATTCAATTCTATAGAAATGGGACATCTAACAAACATATGTAGAGCATACACCGCGCGAGGTGTTCAGACTGAAATATGTAGAGCATACACCGCGC